>TARA_R110000796_G_scaffold185330_2_pt1 | contig 223750 bp, 225 predicted proteins | sample TARA_R110000796 | Tara Oceans TARA_R110000796 (sample SAMEA4397815) | marine metagenome | biome: Polar Biome; feature: [SRF] surface water layer (ENVO:00010504); material: water (ENVO:00002006), including particulate matter (ENVO:01000060) such as... | depth 5 m
TATCTACCAATCAGCCGTAGGGTCCATTTTAAATACCTCAGACATTTCATCCAATAAAGGCTGAAGATTGTCAGTATGTTGACCATAACGACCACCGTAAACAGGTGTAATGCTATTAATGTCTGGCATTCTCAAGCTCGTTTCTTTTAGAATAGAAGAAATCTGCTCTATCCATTCTTCTTTAACTACCGCTTCACCACGGAAAATATCTTCCTTAATTAACTCAGCTTCGAACTTAGAAGGCTCGAAAACACCAAGAGCATATGGCATCGCATAGTCTAAAGAGTTTTGAAGACGTAAAATGCTCTCTTCGGTAGCAGAGCCCAATTGCTTCATCCATATTTTGGCGTGCATGGTATGGTACTTTATTTCTCCTTTGATTTTTCTGGCAAGAAGCGCTAAAGGCTCGTAAGATGAACTTGCTAAATGTGTAAACCTGATTTGTTCGGCCATGTCAAACAAAAAGTGTCTGATTAAGCTAAAATCATATTCTCCATTAGGTAACTCTACCAACTGACAATTATGGAACTGTTCTGCGTTTCGCATAAAAGCAACTGTGTCAGGATCAGATTCACCAAGCTCATGGAGTAATTTATATATCTGCCAGCTTTGCCCTACCTTGTCTTGTGCCATAGAAGAAAAAGCGATGTCTTCTTCTAGCAAAGGCCCAAAACCTGTCCATTCAGAGTTGCGGTGGCCTAAAATGAGCTGATCGTCAGCAATTTTATAGAGTAAATCTTTTAGTGCGTCTGTGTTCATTGTTAAGCTTGTTGTTCTTTGAATGCTTTGATTTTGTCTCCTGCTTTGTAATCAATGGCGTCTCTGTATTTTTTCTCTTTCAGCGTATCCCAAATGTCTCTGTCTTCTTCATCAGAAGCTAGAATATGTTCTGATTTCACAACCCAAATATTAAATACAGGTTTGTCTGACTGAAAATCTTCTTTTGCTTGGGCTAAAGCATCTTCATAATCTTTAGCCATCACACTACCTTCGTATTTGTGCTGTTTTCCGCGTTTGGCTAGATGGAAAATCTCGAAACTATGGCGTTCTACTCCAGTAGGTTTGTTGGTTACCAAATTGTAAACATCCTCATTGTTGTCGGTATAGTCAGAAACTTTAATGTTCTCGGTTTTAACAACACAGAGTGCATTACAGAACATGCCTCTTCGGCTAAACTGCTCCTTAGCAAAAAGGAAAGCCATTTCTTCATTGGGAGCATGAACAGGGCCAGCGTGCTCAAAAGGCTTGCCTTCTTTGGTTTCTATAAAGGCCTCATAGGTTTCAAACTGATCCAGATTCCCTTTTTCTACAATTTGAGTATCGGTGGATTCGTCAATACCCAGACGGGTTACCCTTGGGTCTAATGATTTCAAATTCATAGGTATGTATTAAGCTAATGGAGCTACGTATTTAGTTTTTGGAGCTAATAGCGCTTGTCGTACCCATGCGCCTCTTTCTTCGGCAACACGCCTTACGGCCAAACGCTCTTTATTACAGGGGCCATCTCCATTAATTACTCTTTTGAACTCATCCCAATCTGGCTCTGTAAATTCCCATTCGCCTGTTTCTGGATCTTTTCTCAACTTATCATCAGGAACGGTTAAACCAAGTTCCCAAATTTTCGGCACATACATATCTAAGAATTGCTGGCGACATTCATCGTTAGACGACATTTTTACTTTCCAGCGCATTAAAATTTCTGAGTGAACGGAAATTTTATCTGAAGGACCAAAAAAGTGCATCATTGGCGCCCACCAGCGGTTGAATGCAGCTTGCATCATTTCACGCTGTACTTTTGTGCCCGTTGCCAAATGAATTACACAATGATGGCCATACTTTAAATGGAAAGACTCTTCAGCACAAATTCTTTCTAGGGCACGACAATATGGGCCGTAACTTCCTTTAGAGTTTGCGATTTGATTTACAATTGCTCCCGCATCTACCAACCATGAAATAAAGCATGAGTCGGCCCAAGTGAAGGCAGGGTAATTAAATATGTTGGAATATTTCGATTTGCCATTGATCAAATCGGCAATCATGTCTTCTCTTGATTTACCTAAAGTTTCGGCAGCAGAATATAACAGTTGAGCATGCCCAACTTCATCCTGCACCTTTGCCATAAGGGCAAGTTTTCTTTTAAAACCAGGTGCACGGGTAATCCAAGTGCCTTCTGGTAAAGCTCCGATAATTTCTGAGTGAGCGTGCTGCTCAATCATTCTAATCAGTTGCTTTCTATACAATTGAGGCATCCAATCTGAAGGCTCGATTTTCTCACCTCTGTCGATTCTTGCTTCAAATTCTGCCAATTTTACTGGATCCTCGTCAGTGAGGGCCGTAGCTTTCATGGCTTCGAATGAGTTTCCACCTCCGTACATATTATTTATTTTTTAGTCCGTTTAACAATAGGCCCGACAGTCTTTTTCCAACTTCTTCTGGACTCAAGCTGCCATCGGGCTTATACCAATTGTGAGTCCAGTTTAACGAAGAAAGAATGGTAAGCATCATGAATTTTTCGTCTACCAATTTAAACTCTCCTGAGGCCATTCCATCCCTTAATATTTTCTTGAACCTTCCTTCGTAGTCATCGCGCATGGCTAAAAACTCACTTAGATAGGGTTCACTTAAATGCCTCCATTCGTTAAAGAAAACGGCAGAAGCGTTCGTGTCTTGTGTAATTACTTTTACATGAGCGATCATGGCTTTTTCCATTTTCGCGGCATTACCACCAGTTTCTTCATCTACTTCTTGCCAAGCGCTATAAAACTGTTCGGCCATACGGAAGCATATGCGCTGCAAAATTTCTTCTTTTGACTTGATGTGAGAATAAAGACTTGCTGCTTCAATTCCCAAATCTTGCGCTAAATTGCGCATTGACGTTGCAGCATAGCCCCTAGATTGAAAAAGAGTGGTTGCTTTTTCTTCTATTTGTTGCTTTCTGCTTTTCTTTACGACAGTTTTCATTTGCTGCGAATATAAACATACTAACGTTCGTTAGCAAGAGATTCTTATTACTCACAATTTACACAAACCATGCAATTGAATGACCCTAATTTTGATAAAAGTACATTTATCAAAAAGCTTGAAACGATTATCTATCTAATGTTTGTGTTGCCTCTCGGGTTTTTTGGCTATGCATTTTTAGAGCGCGAAGCCAGCGGTGAGCTTCGGTCAGTTTTTTACGAAAACCCTGATGTCATGTTCCACACGGTGATGGCCGCTGGTATTGGTTATGTTTTACTGAGAACTGTAACCACCTGGAAGAAAGATGCACTTAAAGTGTTGAAGCAAGTGCCTGAATTGGATTTGAAATTAGTTAAGCTCAAAAAATCAATAATTTATAGAAACCTAATGTGGTCTTTTGGGGCAACCATTGGTGCTTTTGGTTTGTATGAAAAAGGGGACATGTTGTACGCCCTTGTTTTTAGTTTGTTTTTAATTCTAATCACAGCGAATCGGCCAAGTGCGAAATATTTTGTGAAGCTTTTTGGGTTAAAAGGGGAAGAGAAAAAGTGGATGGAGGGGTAGATTTCTGGAATGCTTATATTTAGCTGATGAGTGAAACTAATACCACAAAAGAGCTTCGATTTCCTAGTAGTACTTTAATGACTACTTTTCCCAGCTACATTTTTTTTGCTGGCATTAGCTTTATGGCAATTCGTGTCATTCTTAATAATTATGGAGTAGAAGGCGAAGAGTGGAGGGTTGTTTGTGCTTCTATTGCTTTGGCTTTGTTCTCCTTGTTCTTTATAGCTCCTTTTTGGGCCAAGGCTTATGTGAAAAGGAAGTTTGAAGCACAAAAAAAGGCCGAATAAATTGCTTCATTCGGCCAGTTTTAATCCAATGTTATCTTCTTTAGAAAGTCACCCCAATAGTAATTGGGTTAAGTTCTGGTCCTTTTCCGTTTTCAAAAAGTTCGTTGAAATCATAGGTCATGAACATATCGAAACCGTTGATGCCTATTTGAAGTCTGGCACCATATCTAAAGTCATTTACAAAGAAACCACCTTTGCTTTTTACTTTATCGCGGTCGCCATCGGTGCGATCAATGTACTTGGCTTTGTTGCCTAAGCGCAGGCCAGCATAAGGGCCAACTCCAATTCTGAAGCCTGTTTTGTGACTGAAGGCAACACGTACATCGTCTTCTTCATACTTTCTTACAATTCTCTTTCCTCTATTAAAATCGAACATAGGTACGGCTTTTACATTGAGGTAAGATACTTTGAGTTTGCTTTTTAGGGCGCTTCCAATATTGGTTTCTTCTACAAAGTTGAGCTGACCACCATTCGGGTCTAAGCGGGTCGCTGCATTTTCGAACTTATAATTATACCAGCTAAAACCTCCGCCCCAATCTAGGTATAATGGGCCGCTCACATAGGTAGAGTGGTTCCAGTTTAGGCCTACATAAACAGAGCCTAAAGGTTTTACTTGATAAAGGTCGCGAGATGAAGGAAAACTTCCGTTGTTTAAATAATTGTTGAAACCAATTTCGAAATCAAGACTTTTTAATGTGCCGTGATCGTGTTGTTCAATGTATTCGAAATTTCTGGGTCTATAGCGGCTCGATCTCCAATCTGAATCCCAGTCGTCTTCAATTTCAACATTGATTCCTAAGAAACCCATTCGTAAGTAAAAGTCATTATCGTTAATGAAGATGCTGTTTGAATTCTTTTTAGGAATACTGACGATAGTATCTAATCGTTCTAGGTCATCCTGTCTACCCCACATCCATTGGGCGCTGAGGCTTTGATTTACCAAAAGGAGAGCCATGGCAATCAAAAATATGTTGAACTGCTTTTTCATTTTTGTTGTATTTTATTTTGAGTTGTTGTTTTAGAAAATCACCCCAAATGTTACAGGGTTAAGTCTTGGTGCGTTTGCTTCTTCTTCAAATAGTTCTGAGAAATCGTAGTTGAAAAAGATGTCGAAAGAGCTCCAACCCATTTGGGCGCGCAAACCGTACTTGAATGGATTAATGTATAGGCTGTCTTTGAATTTGTCTTTCTGACCATCACCATTCAAATCATCGTATTTGTATTTAGTATGGCTGCTGATTCTGTAGCCAGCGTATACCCCAGCACCTACTCTGAATGAGTTATATTTACCAAACGAGAAGGTTGGAACTAAGTGCACGTTTAAATGCATCATATTGATTTTGCTTTTCTTGCCTACTCGATCCATACGCTCTACAAAATCAACCGATTGGTTTGTACGGTCTATTACTACTTCGACCCTAGTATTTTCAAAGCTTAAATCTTGAATGCTTGCGCCAATACCCCAATCCAGATAAAGTGGTCCGAGAATTCTTGTTGCGTGATCGAAATTGAGGGCCGCATACCAAGAGGTAAGTGGGTTTAAAGTGAATAGTTCGTCACTGCTCGGTAGGTCACCACCTTGTAAATAGTTGTTTAAACCAACGTAAATGTTTACAAAATTTTGTGTTCCTTTTCTCGGATAGTACCTGTCTAAATCATCTCTCCAGTTATTGTCCTCCAAAGGGCTTTCTAGAGTCTTTGAGTTGTACTTGGCTGCAGGAACTGATTTTGAAAAATCCCATGCTGAGTTTTCAGTATCTCCTGACTTGAAGGTTGAGGTTTTGGGCTCAACTTTCAAGTCCTGATTGAGATAAGCTTCGTTTTGAGCTTTTGCTAGGTTAGTGCTCAATACGACCAATAAGAGCATACCTATGACTTTTGTTGTAGTTATTGTTTTCATATTTCGAGTTGTTATTTTTCTTGTTTGAAGTTAGGAGCGTTCTCTTCTTCCTCTTGATCAATCGATCCGTACTTGAGTTCATTGGCCACAAATTCGTTCTTTGTGGTTCTCAAATCAGATAAGGTTTCTTTGGTTTTGCTTACTCCTTTGGCGATACTGATCAATCCATCCATCATGCTGAATTTCTTCTTGCGATCCATGTCAACTTCAGAGGATTCGTCAGTATAGTCCTTTAATGGTAGAGGCATTGGTTTCAAATAATCGAAGTCAACTGAGGTATTGACAGATAATGTTTGCGCAATATCAATTTTATCTATGTTGATGATTACTCGAGATTGATCAACAGGCTCAATAATGTTTACTGTTGGTTTAGTGTCTACCTGAGCAGTCAGTTTACTTGGTGCTGTGATTTGCTGCGGCTGAATAATTTGAATACTTGGGTCAGCATCTTTTTCTTGAGATTGATCTTTGGTATTTTCTTTCTCTTTTGCTGGAGTGTCAACATCTTTTTGATCAGGTGTTTTTACCGCTTCATTCTTTACCTCTTTATTGGCTTGAAGTTGCTCAAGATCAGCATCTGATTTTTCGGATTGATTGATGTATAAAGCACCTGCAGTAAGAATGATTGCAACACTTGCAGCAATGCTTAGCCAGAAGAAAGCGCCTTTTTTCTTTTTATCGAGATTACCTTCAATTTTGCTCCAAGCGTTAGCTGGTGGTGCTATTTTATGGTTGCCTAGTTTTTCTCGAAAGAGATCATCTATTGGGTTACCCTTCATTACTCATTAATTTAACTTCCATACTATCTTCTGCTTGAACTAACATCTTTTGAAGATGTGCTCTTGCTCTGCTCAATTGGGATTTCGAGGTGTTCTCGCTAATGCCCAACTTCTCTGCTATTTCCTTGTGAGAAAAGCCTTCGATGGCGTAAAGATTGAAAACGGTTTTGTAGCCTGTTGGCAGTAAGTCGATCATTTTGTGCAAATCTTCAACCTCTAATTGATTGTGTAGTTGCTGATAATCTGGTTCTCTTTCTGCTTTTTCAATCTCTACTTCCAAAAACATGCTTTTGTTTCTTCGAATGTAGGTCAGCGATTCGTTGACCATTATTCTTCGAATCCAGCCTTCGAAACTTCCTTCGCCAGTAAACTGATCTATTTTTCGAAAAACTTTTGTGAAACCACAAACCAAAACGTCTTCTGCTTCTTGCAGCTCAATCACATACCGTCTGCAAACAGAGTACATCAATGGAGCGTACTTTTCGTACAGTTCGCATTGCGCCTTTCTGTTGCCCTTACGGCAAGCTTCTATAAGCTTTTCTTCAGATTTTGACTTTTTGATTTGAAGCATTTTTTGGTTGATTCACAAGGTAGATGTATGAATATTAAACTTGGTTGCATGGCCCTGATAAAAATTTCTACACTAGGGCTTTGTTATCTTTTAATGAAGTATAAAGTTCTTGATTTAGAATGAATTAACCCAATGCAAGAATCCTGCATTGGGTTAAAGTAGTATGGTTTTGGTAGTGTTTAAAACTTAGTTACTGTTGCTGAACGACCCTTATCACGAACGTTTAGCTGGCCTTTGCCTTTATAACTTACGGAAGAGAAACCTTCGGCTCTAACGTTCAGTTCTTGGTTTACATTAATCCGAACTCGGCTTTCGTTGTCGGTTTCTATTTCGGCTATTTCTACATTGGCATCATAACCATAGAGCCTGGCGTCTTTTTGTAATAGAGCTTCAAGCTTGTTTATGTTGTTCGACAGGTTTACTCTTGCTTCATCTGTAAGAAAGAGCTCTAGTTCATCAAATTGGCTATTTAGATTTACTATGCCGTTATCAAAAACCCTGATGTTAATGAGCTCTGTATTGAAGTTTTCAATGTTTAAGTCTACATTATTAGAAACTCGAATTCTACTCAATTCAGGAACAATGATGGTGATTTCCATATTTGAAGTTTCTTCTTCATTAAATTTGAAGTCAACTCTGGACAAACTCAGTTCGTTATTGAAAATACGCAAGTCAGGTGTGTAGAACTTTGTTTTACTCGATACTTCCATTTCATATTTATCTCCCTTAACTAAATTCACTTTAAAACTGCTGCTTAGTTTTAGGCTTGAAAATTCATCGAGGTCGAATTTTTGAGTGTTGGATTGACTGCTATTGTTCAGCGCTTCTTCCGACTCACAGGTGAGGCATACTAGATCTCCATCTTGGAAAGCCCAAGTGTTATTGTAAGCTTGTCTCCAACTGTAGCCATATCTGAAGTACTGCAAGATTGAACGCATGCCCTCATTTATTTTGAATGGTCTCCCTTCTGGAATAAAGAATGTAATATCGGCTTCTTGGGCTCTAAACTCTACTCTTTCAGGGAATGTCATTTCCGAATCAAAAGTAACTGTACTGCCCTCAACTTTGTATCCGTAGCTTAGCTCTTGTGCTCTTTTTTCAGCATCATCTAGACTTCTGCCTCTGGCTCTAAACCTTTTCTCTACTCTAAACTGATCAGAATCACTCATACGAATGTCTAAATCTGTAAAGTCAGAAGTATAAGTGTCATTGTAAGCATAGTAAGAGTCATCATCCCATCTGTAGCCTCTTCTGGTAAAGCGGCCATTTCGAACTTCGTTCACGCTAAGTGTTATGGTATCGGCTTCTATTTCAAAATCATCGGCAACTCGATAAATGCCTTCATCTCTGAAATCACGAACTACATTTGGAAGGGTAGCGAAAGTGCCAATTATGGCAATGAACCATATACCCAAAATACTCCAGCCTACTGCAGGGCTCATTACTCTGCGTTTTGCGATAATGGTTATACCAGCAATAAACAAATAGAGCACAGGTATAAAAGTTGTAGCGAGTAAGAAAATGAGGCCAATTTCCGGAACTGTGTTCCTGAACATTTCTATTGGAAAATAAGCGAAGTCACTATCCCACAGAAACCAATCTCCATTGTAAAGCCCCATGAATACACCCGTGGCTATTAGCAAAGAAACCATTACAGATAATGCCGTAGTGGCTATTATTGCACCTGTGGCTATTCGTATTACAGCCACTAGGAATAGCATTAACGGAGCGAAAGCACGTCCCAATCCAACGAATATTTTACCTATTAACCGGAAGGGGAATAGAAGGATTTTGGTAAATGTGCCTTCTCCACTTGGTTCAAAATCAGTGGTTTTACTCTTTTTGTAATTGGTGTCTATGTTTGATAAAGTTACGGCTTCACCTTTCATTTGCATTTTATCCGTAAGCGAATTAGCCTCAGGTGTAATGATCCATAAAATGATGTAGAGAATAAGGCCTGTTCCGAACCCAAATAGCAATACCAGAAAAATGATTCTTACGATCATTGTATCGATATTCAAATAATTGGCTAAACCAGAAGATACACCACCTATTACTCTTTGGTCTGGGTCGCGGTAGAACTTCTTCAAATTCTTATTCTCTGCCAAATGGTTGTTGCCAGGTGTAACTGCCCACATAATAAAATAGGCAATGAAAACAAGCGCACTCGCTGGCCCTGCGAATACCAAACCAAAGGTTACGGCAAGTATACCCACTCTGATCCATATCGGGTCGAAATTGTAATAATGGGCAATTCCAGAAGCTACACCACCTAAAATTTTGCGTTGCAAGTCACGGTAAAGTCGTTCTGTTTTTTGGTAGCCAGAAGTACTTCGGCCAGACGAGGTGTTTTGGCGATCTTCTTTTGCCTTCTTTTTCTTTTCTTCTTTTTTAGGAGCGGGCTCAAAGTCATCTTCTTCTTCGATGGCCTCAAAGTCTGAGATGTTTCCCATAGTTTTAATTAGGGCATTTACATCTTCGGCAGAAACAACTTGGTTACCATCCTGTAACTTCTCTAGAAATATTTCGGCTATTCGGCCTTCTATGTCGGCTATGATTTCTTCACTGTCTTCGTAAGAAGAGAAGTATTTATTGATGGAATCGAGGTAATGTTTGAGGGTTTCGTAACCATCTTCCTCAATATGAAATATGATGCCACCTATATTTATGCTAATGTTCTTTTTCATGACGGCAGGATTATGAGTTGTTTTTTGTAATGATTTGAGATGTTGATTCGACCAATTGAAGCCAAGTGCTACTTAGGCTGTTCTTAAATTCTTTGCCCTCTTCAGTAATTGTGTAGTATTTTCTTGGAGGGCCAGAGCTAGATTCTACCCATTTATACTCTAGTAGTCCCGCTTTTCTGAGGCGAGTGAGTAGAGGGTATAATGTGCCTTCAACGACTATGATTTTCGCTGAGGTGAGTTCTTCGAGCATGTCCGAAGCGTAAACTTCACCTCTCGAAATAATATGCAGAATGCAGAATTCGAGAATTCCCTTTCGCATTTGGACCTGAGTGTTTTCTAAATTCATCTCTTAACCTTTAAGATGTTCGACCTTTTCATATGCAAACATACGTAAAAAGGTACTGTGTGTTACATAGTACTGTATAAAAAATATTACTATGTATCCTATTTGGTTAAAAAGAGCTGTTTTGAGGTAGTCTGAATGTTTTTTGCTTACTTTGTAAAAGGGCATTAAAATATTTATGATGCAGTTGAGTTCTATGTATGGCCTCAACTCCTATTAATAAATATGTTGAATTTTGATTATTGGAGGGATACGATTTACTCGTGAGAAAAAACCTTAAAAAGCTACGATGGGGGATATTATTGATTCCTCTATTTTTATATTCACCTAGACTACAAAGTCAAAACACGCCCAAATACAGCAATGAATTTTTGGCTATAGGTGTTGGCGCACGAGCATTGGCAATGTCGAATGCCATGACCTCTGTAGCCGATGATGCCACTGCTGGTTACTGGAACCCCGCAGCCCTTACCGATATTGAATACCGCCACCAGTTTACAGCACAGCACGCAGCGTACTTTGCCGGAATTGCCAACTACGACTATATTTCTTACGCCAGAGCTATTGATACCGACAGTCATTTTGCCTTGTCGGTCATTCGGTTAGGTATTGATGATATTCCCGACACCCGTTTTTTGTTTGACGATAACGGAAGGCTCAATTATGATAATATTGACTTTTTTAGCGCACAGGATTACGCCTTTATTTTTTCATATGCGCGTTCGGTAGGTTTAATTTTCGGGAAGCCATTTGGTCGTGGGTTGACTTTTGGAATGAACTTTAAAGTGATTAGGAGAAAAGTAGGTGACTTTGCAGATGCTTGGGGCTTTGGGCTGGACGCGGCCATGAAGTACCGCCATTATGATTGGGACTTTGGCATTATGATTCGTGACGTTTCTACAACCTTTAACTCTTGGGCAATCAACCAAGAAAATTTGGCCGCTATTTTTTCTCAAACCAATAATGATTTACCAGGTAATTCTGTGGAACTCACTTTGCCAAAGCTTATTGCTGGTGCTTCTAGGACCTTCTCCATTAATGATAAAATTGGTTTGCTTACTTCGGCAGACTTGGTATTCACATTTGATGGCCGAAGAAATACACTAGTAAAAACTGGTTTTGCTTCTTTTGAACCTCAATTAGGTTTTGAGTTCGATTATGAAGATAAGTTTTTCGTGAGAATGGGGATTGGTAATTTTCAAAGGATAAAGGAATTTACAAGAGCAGATGGAGGTTCGGAACAAACCTATTGGACTTTTCAACCCAATATGGGGCTAGGCATTAAGCTTGACGATTTGGTGATAGATTATGCCTTAACCGACATTGGGAATGTAGCAGAATCACCTTATTCTCATGTGTTTAGTTTGAAGTATTCTTTAGATGCCCTTCCGGGTATGTTTGCTAAGGATAAAAGAAAGGAGAGAGATGAGAAGAGTAAATAAAATCACGTTTCTCGCTATAGCCTGTTTGATGATTGTTTCTCAGGCCGGGCATGCTCAGTTAATTGGTAATGAGTGGATTAATTATGAGCAATCCTATTTCAAGGTAAAAACAGGGTCAGATGATATTTATCGATTGACTTATGAGTCACTTTTGGCATCGGGGTATGATTTTTCAGGAGCTGGAGCCAATAATTTTAAACTCTACCATAGAGGTAAAGAAGTGGCCATCTCTGTGAATGATGGAGGCGATGGCGTATTTGGTGCGGGAGATTTTATCGAATTTTTTGGAAAGAAAAATGACGGTACTCAAGACACTGAGCTTTTTAATTTCCCAACAGACCAAATTCATAAGTTTTACAACCTGTTTTCAGACACTACTGCTTTTTTCCTAACCTCATCTTCAGGAGCTGCTGGAAAGAGAATGGAAGTTTTGAATGAATCCACCGCTGGGCTAACTCCTGTGCAATCACATACAAACGAAAATCTTCAGGTGTATACTTCTCAGTTTTCTTTTGGTCAATATTATCAAATAGGTAATCCAAACGGGGAAGTGAAACTATCTCGCTATGACCGCGGACAAATGTTTGTGAGCGATACAATTATGCGCAATGAATTTACTTTGCGAAGTGGTAAAACTTATCGAGACTTTGTAATCAATAATGTAACGCTAGGTGTTCAGACTGAAGGTACCCCAAGGCTTACAGTACAAATTGTTGGGTTTAATAACCGACTGCACAACACTTCTATTCATGTTGGGCCAGATACCGAAAATTTAAGGACTATATCACAAGACATACATCTGAACTACAGTAATTTCGGAACAGATACTAAGCAAATTGAGTGGTCAGATATTTCATCTACCGGCAGACTGATTGTTAGGGTAGAGGCTGTAGGATTTCCAGAAATACCTGATGATAGAGTGGCGGTTGGCTATATAAGACTCACCTTTCCTCAAGAGGTAGATGCACAAGCAAGAGATAAAGTCATTTTCAATTTACCTACAAAGGCGGGGAATAGTCTTTTGGAAGTTGAAAATGTAGTAGGAGAATCTGACCTGTATGACATCACAGACTATAGAAATATTAGAAAATCTACCACCACTTTAACAGGAAGTACTTTAAGTGGTGTGATTAGATCAAATAATGAAATACGGAAGGTTTTTATGAAGCGAAGGAATGCCTTTGTAATACCAAAAATTGAGAAGGTAACCTTTAATTATGATGATGTTACTGATAATAACTACCTCATTATTTCGCACCCAGAACTCCGAAAACCAGTGGCAGGTCGCTATGACGATCCAGTACAGGCTTATATAGATTACAGAAGTTCAATAGATGGAGGAAATTTCAATGTGCTTTATGCCGATGTTACCAAGCTTTATGATGAATTCAGTTATGGCGAATACACGCCATTGGCAATTCGCAGGTTTGTGAGGCATGTATATAACAATAGTAACCCCGAATATCTATTCATTATTGGTAGAGGAAGAAGGGTAGACAATCAAGTACAAAGGTTGCCTAATCCACTGGCTGTGTCTAGAAGAGATTTAGTGCCAACCATGGGAGCACCCGGGTCAGATATATTATATACACAAGCATTAGATGGTGTTGCCAATATTCCTACCATTCCAGTTGGAAGACTCTCGGTCAATGTTTCTACCAGTGTGGCAAATTATTTAGACAAAGTGAAAGAAAAGGAGGCTACTCTAAAAGATTCGCCTTGGACCAAAAACTTTGTTCATTTAAGTGGGGGCTTAACCAGTGACGAACTGGTTCGGTTCAAAGAGTTTATCAAAGGCTTTGGCGATCAAGTAAGTGCCGATTACTTAGGGGCCAATGTTAATAACGTTTCAAAAAACACAAATAACGCAGTTCAGAAATTCAATATTTCAGAAGAGGTAAATAAGGGCGTAGGACTGATTACTTTCTTTGGGCATTCATCCTCTAGTTTTACAGATATTGATATTGGAACAGTTTCCGACCCTAGTAATGGGTACAATAATCAAGGCCGATACACTGCTTTTATAGTGAATGGCTGTCGTGGAGGAGAAATCTTTGATCGAAGTTCTTTCGGGGAAGACTGGTTGGCGGCAGAAGGAAAAGGAGCTACAAACTTCATTGCCCATTCAGATGTAGGTATCCCTAATTCATTACGTGATTATACGGTAGAATTTTACAAGTTATTGGCAGATACACTATGGATGACCCAGTCTATTGGTAACCTTCAGAAGGAAACCATTAAGAACTATTTAGCCAATAATTTTCAAGTAGATCAAACTGATATAGCTGCCGTTGAGCAGATTCTTTTACAAGGAGACCCCGCAATACCTTTATTTGGGCACGACAAGGTAGATTATACAGTAAGGACAGAAGATATTTTCTTAAGATCGAAAGACGGTAGGGAAATTACAGCTGCTTCACCTTTCTTCGAACTCGGAGTAATTGTAAATAACGGAGGAAGAACTAGCACCGACTCGCTTTCTGTTTCTGTAAACAGAAAGCTCGATGATGGAACAGTGGTGAACCTTCCTTCAGTAAAAGTAAAACCAGTTCGTTATCAGGATACCGTGTTCTATGAAATCGCAAATCAAGGGTTGGATTTCTTTGGAGAAAATCGTTTTGAGGTAATTCTCGATGCTGAAGGAAATGTGGAGGAAGGAAGTGAACTGAATAATAGTGCAGAGGCTTCATTCTTCTTCCCGGCAAAAGGAACATTTAATACTGCTCCTTTTAACTTTCAAACTATCAATTCTACTTCCGTAGACCTTGTAGTGCAGTCGGCTGATCTAAGGCTGAACGATAGATCGTTTGTAGTGCAAATCGATACTGTCAATACATTTGATAGTTCTTGGAAAAAAGAACAGGTACTAACAGGAAAGGGAATTGCTACATGGAAGTTGGACCTGGTGCCGTCAACTGTAAACGACTCTATTCAATATTACTGGAGAAGTGTTTTTCAAGATGAGCAAATTCTGGATCCTATTCCTTGGGCGAATTCCTCCTTTACTTATATAGAAAATAGTGTTCGAGGTTGGGCACAAACGGAATTTGATCAGCTGACAGATTTAAGATTGAGCTCTGTTACTAAAAGCGAAAACAGTGATGTTTGGGTGTTTGCAGGAACAACTACCAACATCGAAATTGAAACTTATGGCTCAGAACACGCAAGCGGTCAACGGGCTTCCGATGTGGTGGTGAATGTAAATGGACAGGCCATTATCCCTGCCAACCCTTGTAACCTGAGTACATTTAATGCAATAGCTTTCAATAAAGACAGTGGTCAGCCTTACTTCGTTTTACAGACAGACGGAGTCTTTGATGAAAATGATCCGCTCAAGTGTGGTAAATCACCAAGCTATATTAATTCGTTTACCAACGAATCTCTTTCAGATGTAAATATTGCACCAGCACAAAGCTTAATGCGTCAATATGTGGATGGGGTTGATGAAGGTGACTTTGTGCTTTTCTTCTCTGTAGGGCAGTTGAATTATGATGATTGGCGAACCGATGTGCGAGACGACATGGAAAGAGTTGGGGCTAGCCGATTTACCATTAATGCATTACAAACAGGTGAGCCTTATATTATGTATGGTCGAAAAGGCCAAGTAGCGGGACAAGCACAAGAAGTGGTTGGTGAGCCGATCGGTGCCGATGATAATGCACGAAAAGCAAGAATTACATTTGATGCCGCCATTGTAGCCAGTATTGATAGCGGTAGTGTTCAGTCCCCAACAATTGGCCCGGCCAGTGCTTGGGGTAGGTTTACAAAAGATATTCAATTAGGTGCTACAGATGAAATCACCTTCGATATAGTAGGGGTAGCACCCAACGGAACAGAAACTGTTTTATTCCCCAATATTGCCTTTGATGATGCTGACTTAAGCGCTGTAAACCCAGTGCAGTATCCATACCTAAGGTTTTATGTGGTAATGAAAGACAAAGACTTGGCTACGCCTCCTCAGCTGAAAAGTTGGTCGGTCTCATTTGCTGGAGTTCCAGAAGGGATTGTTTCATTACAGAATGACAAGAACACGAATATTGAATTAGAAGAGGGCGAACCATTTAATGCACAATTCAGGTTCACCAATATTTCAGAATATAACTTTCAAGGGTCACTGGAAGTACGTTACATTTTGTACAATCAAAATACGAGAGAAGAAGTAACAGCTACCATAGAGATTCCTGCTGTAGCGGCAGGCCAGTTTGTTGATTTCACCTTACCAGTAGAAACCAAAGGAAAAGTAGGCTTGAACGACATGGAGGTTTTTGTGAACAATGGAGGCGAACTTGAACAGTACTTTAATAATAATGTGATTAGGCTCGAAGGCTTTTTCAATGTATTGAGAGACGAAACTAATCCGGCTATTGATGTTACTTTTGATGGTGTTAATATTCTTGACGGAGATATTGTTTCACCCAGACCATTGGTGGCTTTAGAATTACGCGATAACAATCAGTTTCTCTTAAAAACTGATACACTTGGAGTAGAGATTATGCTAGGCTCCGCCTGTGATGGTTGCCAGCTTCAGCGAATTAACTTCTCAGATCCAAATGTGACTTTCACTCCAGCCACTGAAAACTCTAATTATCGAGTGCAGTTTCAGCCAGACGGGCTTGAAGATGGTGTTTATTCGCTACAAGTTGAAGCAACAGACGCCTCAGGAAATCAGTCTGGAATAGGGCCATATACCATTACCTTCGAAGTAATTAATGAATCTACAGTTACTAATTTCTATCCATATCCAAATCCATTTTCAAGCAGTACAAGATTTGTATTTACACTTACAGGAAGCGAAGTTCCTGATCAAGTAACCATCCAAATTTTTACAGTTTCAGGAAAAGTGGTAAGAGAAATCACACAAGATGAATTGGGACCAATTCGTATTGGAAATAATATTACCGATTACGCTTGGGACGGTAAGGATGAATTTGGTGACCAACTTGCAAATGGTGTTTATTTATATCGCGTAAAGCTTAAAGCCAATGGTCAAGACTTAGGAGCGCGAGCAACTAAAGGCGACCGAGGCTTCAATAAGCTAGGCTTTGGAAAGCTTACGATTTTGAGATAAAGCTATTGCTTAAAAAGCTTCGCTAACCAAGTCGAAGTTGACGGATGCACCAGCCCTCATGCCAGACGCGACTGCAACGGCTACAGTTCTCATACTTGAATTGTCACCACAGGCATAAACATTGGGAACAGTAGTTCTTTGTAAGCCGTCCACGGTTATCAAACCTTGCTCAGTCATTTCGCAACCCAATTGTTCAGGAATATCAGAATGCTGAATAAACCTTGGTCCATGGTAAAGAGCACTGAGCGAAACCTTGGATTGGTCTTTTAAAAGCAGATGATCAATTTGGCCATTATGCTGTACTACTTCTTCAATTTCCGTTTCCACAATTGTGATGTTGTGACTTTTGATTTGTTGGGTTTGCTCTTCGCTAAGCGTGGATTCCCCGTTGGTGAATAGCACGAGCTCATCAGTTAAATTATTGATGAGTTTTGCGTAGTGCATAGCAGCATCTCCATTCGCTAAAATTCCTGTTTTTTTATGTCTAACCTCATAACCATGGCAATAAGGGCAATGGATAACGGAGATTCCCCAACATTCTTTAAAGCCTTTAATCTGAGGTAAAATGTCTTTTATGCCCGAAGCTAGAATTAGCTTTTTGGCATTGTAGTTTGCGCCCATAGATGTTTCTACCCTATAGCCCACATTGGTTTTTTCAGCCTTTATAGCCAGCCCATTTAGAAAAGTAACTGATTCATATTTTTCAACTTGAGCCTTCGCTATAGTAGAAATTTCCTTTGGCGTTTTGCCATCTTGAGTAAGGAAATTATGAGAATGCGGAGTTGGTTCATTGCATGGTTTTCCGCTGTCAATAACTAATACATTCCGAAGAGACCTGCCTAGAGTGAGTGCAGCAGAAAGACCAGCATAGCTTCCTCCTACAATAATTACTTCAAAAGTTGGGTTGTTGGTCATTACATTCAGTTTTTTAATGAAGAATAACTTATCTTATGATTTTAGGGTAGGGCTTACATTTCGAAGCTTGGCTTCATATGGAACTACCTTTTGCCAAAGGTAAATATTGTTTTTATTATTGCAACAAAGTCGCATTAAAAAATGAAGAGAAGGAACACCGAATCCAAGACCGAAATATTGGAGGCCTTAAAGTCGGCTAATGCTGCTATGAGTCATGAAATGATTCAAGCAGAAGTGAATTCCCAAATGGATAGGGCTACGATTTACAGGGTATTGAACCGTTTTTGTGACGATGGCCAGGTACATAAAATAGTAGGAGATGACGGAAAGCAATATTTTGCACTCTGCTTAAACTGCATGGAAAAGGAAGGCAAACACAATCATAACCATTTCCATTTTAGATGTTTAAAATGCGGAAAGGTAGAATGTCTAGAAAACGAAATCACCGTTCCATTACCCCAAGGCTATGTATCCGAATCATTTAATGGTTTAATTTCTGGTTGCTGCGCTCGCTGTTCCAAAAGCTAATATGATTCTAAAAATCAGTATTTTAGCTTTTAATAAATTGATATTCAGAAGTTGGTTATCCTGAGATAACCAACTTCTTAATTCATTCAGCTTTGGTTTTCATTTTAAGCCCAAAAAGTGGCCTTAAAAACCAAACTCTTCTAATAATCAATTCATAGAATCCGAAGCAGCCTACAAAAGTAAAGGTTACGACCAACACAAATTGTAATTCTACTGGAATGTCCAACGGGAAAATCAATGATGACCCTAAGTACAGAAATGCCATATGGATAATGTAAATCGGATAAGCTGCTTGACTCAGATAACTCAAAGCTTTACTCGGTCTGTTCAGGTATTTATACCCAAAAGCGAAAACAGAAAATACCCAGAAACAGGTTTCTGCTGCTACTAAATAGTTTTGTATTTGGGGTTGAAGCCCTAAAATGCGGACAGTATAAAGTGCCATAGCAACCAAAATGAGTAACCATCTCCATTTTAGAATAAAGCCCCAAAACTCTTGACCGCTATAAACGCAGCAAAAACCAAAGAGAAAAGCCAGAAGCCCTAGAAAGAAGCCATGCCAAGTCTGAGCATATAGTTCGTAAGGGTTAGGTTGAACTATTAATACCTCGGCAGTCAATGATAACACAATGACAATAAAGCCAAAAGGACTTTGGAATACCTTTTTGATAAGAAGGCCAATTTTTCCGTTTTCATGTTTCTTTAAGTAGAAGAAAAAGGGTGCAAGCAGTAGTACGTACACAAAAATATTTCCTAAAAACCATAAGTGACCAGGGTTTAAGATATAAGTCATTTCTTGGCCATAGTAATGCTGAAGAATGATAATGTGCAGAGGAGCAATACAGACTATTCCGAATAAATATGGAATTAGAATTCGGCCTGTCCTTTCCTTAATCAGCGCTTTCCAACTTCTTCTTTTAATGGCGAAAAACACTCCCATACCACTTACAAAGAATAGAAGAGGAATTCTCCAGACATTTAACATCGACATGGGTGTCCAAATGGCGCTAATCGAATTTTCGCTTTGAATAAAGCCGATGAAAAGGCCCCATGGCTGAAACCCAATTGCGATATGGTAGATCAGGAGTAAACCAATTGCGATTACCCTGATCCAGTCTATATCGTACCTTCTTGTGTTGATTGCTGTCATGTTTTTGAGTTTTTGACCTTTGCGTTTTTAATTTATCTAAGCATTTCAGCAATGACAGGACGAGTCTTTTCGATGTGCTCCAAATCAACTTTCAGACCCATAGGTCCCAGTTGTTTTCCGAACATCTCATAAATCCCTTTCACTTCGCTAAATGGACCAGAAATAGATTCTAATGCAGTCTGTTTAAAATTGTTTTTAATGGTCTTGTCTGCATTGTTAGCCAGTAATATTTCAACCACTTCGGTATTGCAGAAATAGGCTGCTGAATGCAATGCTGTGGAGCCATCATTATTTACTTGGTTGATGTTGGCTTTTGCTTCTATCAAAGCTTTAACCACTTCCGGCTTATTAAATAATGCGGCTGTAATCAACGGGCTAGAACCGCCAAAAGCCTCTTTTTCATTTAGGTTTGAGCCTGCTTTAATATGTTGCTTTATGGCTTCTAAGTCTCCTGAAATTGCGGCTGTGTGAATGTCTATTTTAGGAGCTTTTACTTTTTCCGTAGCTGAACTGTTTTCTGTGGTGTTTTCTTTTTTCTGAGCACAAGAAGTGCCTACAAACATTAAGCAAATAGCGCTAATGACTAATGTTCTGCTGATAATTGTTACTTGAGTTTTCATGATTTTTATTTTTCCTTTAATCGTTTGATTTTGTTCTCTGCAAAGGTGATTAGAAGCCAGAAATGGGGATTAAAAGCTATGCGGATTAAAATATCAAGTTTGCGGACATCATAGTTTTTATGATGCATGAGTATAAATTATGATGCACAGGGTTGTTTATTCTCCTAAATTGAAGGGTTGAAGTCGTTTTTCGCTTCGGAGAATATTGACTTCCTTTGTAAGCGTTTCTATTTCTGTTTATGGCTGATTTGAATCAACATGATAAAGACTTTTTGAGCCAACTCACTAGAGTGGTTGAGGAGAACTTGTCTGATGAAAATTTTGGAGTATCGGAACTCGCAGAGGCCATCAATATGAGTCGCTCTAATCTTCTGCGCAGACTTAAAAAATCCACGGGGCTTTCCGTCAGTTTATTCATTCGGCAAGTACGGTTGAAACGCGCCATGGAATTGTTGGTGAATTCTTCTCAAAATGTAACTGAAGTTTCTTATGCCGTTGGCTTCAGCAGCACCTCTTATTTTATAAAGTGCTTTCGTGAAGAATATGGTTTTCCGCCAGGAGAAGCCAGTAAAAGATGGCAACCTGAAGAACCTACCAGTCCAGTTGAAGATAAACCAGTTCATGAAAAAAGTAAAATTGCATGGAGTTTAGCCATGTTAACCGCGATTATTCTTGTGATTGCTTATTTCGCCTTTAAACCCTCAAGCCAATCGACACCACTGCAATTGGAAAAATCAATAGCCGTGTTGCCCTTCAAAAACGATAGTAGCGATTCGACTAATATCTATTTGATCAATGGATTATTGGAGTCTACTTTAAATAACCTTCAGAAAATTAATGACTTACGGGTGATTAGTCGGACATCTTCTGAAAAATATAGAAACACCAATAAGTCAATTCCTGAAATAGCGAAGGAATTGAATGTGAATTATTTTGTGGAGGGTAGCGGGCAGAAAATTGGAAATCAAATTCTGCTCAATATTCAGTTGATAGACGCAGTTACCGATAAACAACTTTGGGCAAAGCAGTATACCCGTGAAGTAACCAGTATTTTTGAATTGCAGCAAGAAATAGCAATAAGTATTGCCTCTGAAATTCAGGCAGTGATTACCCCTGAAGAGCAAAATCGAATTGAGAAGGTTCCTACTGATAACCTTGAGGCTTATGATTACTTTTTGAAAGGACAGAATCAGTATGTTATAGGTAATACTGAAAGTTTACAAGAAGCGATAAAGTACTTCAATAAAGCGATTGAGCTAGATGAGCAATTCGCATTGGCTCATGCAGGCTTGGCCATGAGTTACTATTACTTGGATATATTCAGGGAAGACAAGCGATATACTGCTGAAATCAATAGTCATTCGGATAAGGCGCTGTTATATGATCCAAAACTGGCAGAAAGCTTAATGGCTAAGGCTATGTATTATATGCATAATCAAGAATACGCCTTGGTTGTGCCATATTTAGAACGGGCCTTAGAGTACAATCCGAACTCCGCTTTTGTGATTAATACCCTTTCTGATTTTTATGCCAATGTAAGGCCCAATACTGAAAAATATTTGGAGTACGCTTTGAAAGGAATTCAACTGAATGAAGCGGCCAATGATTCGGTAATGAACAGTTACATTTATTTGCACTTAAGTAATGCCTTAATACAAACTGGTTTTGTGGATGAAGCCCTAATGTATGCAGATAAATCGCTAGAGTATTTTTCGGGTAACTTATACACCAACCATGCAAAAGCTTACATGCTCTATGCTAAGAATCATGATTTAGATGAAACATCGAGTTTGCTTGTAAAGGCCTGGAAAAAGGATACTACTCGATTGGATATTCTACAAGAGGTGGCGAAGGTCTATTACTATAAGCGAGATTATGATAGCGCGTACTTTTATTATCAAAAGTTTATAAACCAACGAGAGGCCGCTCATCTTAATATTTACGTGCATCAAAATGCCACCATTGGGGTTGTTTTTGATAAGATGGGGCAAAAGGAAGAAGCGAAAGCTTTTTTTGCCGACTATCTAGACTTTGTTAAACAGGATGAGTCGATTTATAAGAACATAATGCTTTCCGTTTATTATGCCTATCACAATGATTTTGAGAAGTCTATTAAGTATTTAGAACTGTTTTCAGAAGAAGATAACTATCAATATTGGTTAGTTCTTTTTGATGATGATCCGCTCACAGAGAAAATGAGAGATTTGCCAGAGTACAAACGTTTAATGAAAAAGATTGAATCAAAATTCTGGAAAAATCACGAGCGAATACGAGCTTCCTTGGAAGACAAGGGCTTGCTTAAGCCACTAACTCAATTGAAATAACATATGTTCGATAGCAGAGAATACCCTAAATCATTAGATGAACAGCAGTTTGAGCAATGGCTTGAAGAAGGTCGCGAAAGCAAAATGCGTTATGAATATATGCTTGTAGTTTGGGACGATCTGGAAAGCGATTATCATCCCGAATATGTAGAAAACAGAGCCCTGATCAACAAACACCCTTTTTGGGGTAACGCAACAGGGCACAGCACCACCGTGGCCGTTTACGATTTATATTCTGAAGCTCGGATTACTATACAGTAATCAGCCCTAAATCTGGCGAAATCTTCCAAAAGTTAATGGAATTACCTCACAGACGGTAAAACACTTTATTCAAAGCCCAAATAGGGAAACTTTTGGAGGACTCATCTACTACATATAGTAGCTCAAAGCACCAGAAGGACATTTAGCGATTTGGTCTTTTAGCGCTTGGGTCGAAGCATTTTCGGCTTTGATCCAAGGTTTCTCTTTGGGGTTATACACTTCTGGTAATGCCTTTACACATTCGCCAGCATGAACACATTTTTGCGGCTTCCAAACCACGGTGAGTTCACCGTTTGAATATTCCTTTATGATCTCCTTTTCCATAGATCAAGATAAGGTAATTTCTTTATAAATATGGGTATGCAAAAACCCAGAGAAAAGGTTTAATCCCAAATACCATTACATGCAGTAAGAATTACAGGCTGATCGTCTGTAATTAAAATGGTGTGTTCGTGCTGGGTAATGTATCCTCCTTTGTTGCCTACCAATGTCCAGCCATCTCTAAGTTCTACGGCTAAGTTTGATTTGGTTGAAATAAAGGTCTCAATAGCCACGGTGGTGTTTTTCTTAAACCTTTGATGATTGCTTTTTACCCTGTAATTCAAAATATCATCAGGCGATTCATGCAAGCTCCTGCCTACCCCATGACCAGCTAAGTTTTTAATAACTCTAAATCCTGATTTCTTTGCTTCGGTTTCAATGATCTGACCAATGTCCGCTATTTTCACTCCTCCTTTAATGCTGTGAATGGCTTTATGTAGAATGTTTTTAGAGGCATCTACCAAGGGCTGATGATTATGAATATCCTTCCCCAAAACAAAAGAACCGCCATTGTCGGCCCAAAACCCATTGAGTTCGGCAGAGACATCAATGTTTATAAGGTCACCTTCTTTGAGTATTTTCGATTTGGAAGGAATTCCGTGGGCACCTTCTTCATTTACGCTGATACATGAATAACCAGGAAAACCATAAGTTTCAAAAGGTGCTGATTTAGCACCATAACTTTTTAAAATCTCTCCCCCGTAATTGTCTAATTCTTTGGTAGACATACCTACTTGGGCATGTTCGCGCATTAGCTTTAAAGTAGTACCCACTACTGCGCTAATCTTTTTTATTCCAATTAATTCAGACTCTTTTGAGATCGACATATTTTAACCTTTTAGCTTAGAAGATAAACTGCAATTTACAGAGAAATTAGAAGTCGACTAATTGATTTGAAAGCAATAAAAAAACCTCCCGAAATTCGAGAGGTTTTGTACCCAGGGCCGGGGTCGAACCGGCACGATCGTGAAATCATTGGTGTTTGAGACCAACGCGTCTACCAATTCCGCCACCTGGGCATTTGTTTGCTTCAGCGGCTACCTCCCGAAGCTTCGGGATTGCCACCTGGGCAGGTGTTGTATTGGGGTTGCAAAAATGAGTAAAGATTTTTTATGAAACAATAGCTTCTGCCAGTAAATTTTAGTCTACTTGAATAAAGCCTTTGAGCGAAAAAGCAACGGGTTTAGCGGCAAATTTAGCCTTGGTGGCTTTCCATACTTCGCCAAATAATTCCGAATGGCGATAGCGGTTTAGCGCCTCTTCGTTTTCCCAATGACTGTAAGTAGCAAAAACGCAGTCATCATTATAATCTCGCATCAACTCAAGATATTGGCAGCCTTCAAAATGACGAATACGGTCTTTGGTTTCATTGAACAATTCGATAAAGGCTTCAACTTCTTCAGCCTTAAAAGTCATTCTTACAATTCTTGTTAACATTATTCTTCAAATTGAATGAGAATTGGGCTGTCGTAGCTCAACCCCAAAAGTGTAGAGGCATTCCCCTGATTGATTCCTATTTCCAAAACGTTCAGGCTATTGAATACAAAGAAGACTTCGCCAGGGTCTACATCGTAATATTGTGAATGAATACTAGGTGCAGATTCTCTTCCAAATACCAGTTTATAATTTCTGTTTTTACTGAGAATATCGAAATCCACTTTACTGATATTGGTAATGAGGTTGCCGTAACGATCCACTCGAATGACATGGCCAGAAATTTCTTTTTTGGTAGCCCTAGGCTTTCTTAGCATCAGTTGGGTGTATTCTGTAACTGCCTCACCTAGAATGGAAACGTCTTCATTTGAGGCCAAGCGCAGCACAAAATCGGCCAGAACACCGCGCTGAGGAAAAGTAGAATGATCGTCAATAGACAACTTTACAATAGCTTCTGGAGTTTTATCACTGATCAAACTTAATATTCCGTTATCAGGGGCAACAAAAAAATGATCTTCAATTTTAGCGGCTAAATAAGAATCTTGATTAGCTTGTGCTACGTTAGTGCTAAGCATGTGAATAGTGCCTTTTGGGAAATCCCTAAACACGGCACTTACCACAAATGCCATATGGGCAATATCGAAAGGTTCGATGTCGTGGCTAATGTCAATAAGTTTTAATGCATTGTCCTTAGAAATTAAAGAGGCCTTTAACGCGGCCACGTAATGGTCGGTGTGTCCAAAATCAGAAGTTAAAGTGACAATGGCCATAAAAGACTATTCGGTTAAAATTTCTAAGTTTGTGAATAGCAAAAGTATTGAAATTTTTGGGGCTTAATCAATCAAATAAAACATAGTTCAGCGTTTGGTAGAAAAATTAATTATACTCGAAAACATAGCCATGGTCGACTTTTTAGGCGTGGCAAATGAGAACATCAAAGAAGTGGCCTCTGCTTTTCCTAAAAGCAAGATTGTATCTAGAGGTAACGAGATTCTCATTCAAGGGAATGCATCTGAGATTATCCAAATCAATGATATTCTGAACTCGTTGGTGCAGCACTATCATAAGTATGGAAAGGTGACGCATGACAATGTGAAATCGTACATCAAGAGCGAAGCAGAGTATATCAATGGGCAAAGTGATGAAGGCGTTTTGGTTTATGGTAACAGAGGAAATACCATTAAGCCTAAAACAGCTAATCAAAAAGCATTGGTAAAGGCGGTTGAAGAAAATGATTTGGTTTTTGCTGTGGGGCCAGCTGGTACAGGTAAAACCTACATTTCTGTAGCCATGGCTGTTCAAGCTTTAAAAAACAAAGAGGTAAAAAAAATCATCATTACGCGCCCTGCGGTTGAAGCAGGTGAAAATTTGGGTTTCCTTCCGGGAGATCTTAAGGAGAAGATTGACCCTTATTTAAGGCCGATTTACGATGCTTTAGATGAAATGATACCTTCAGAAAAACTAAAATTTTATCAGGAGAACAGAGTTATAGAAATAGCGCCTTTGGCTTATATGCGAGGTAGAACGCTGAATCATGCATTTATTCTTTTGGATGAAGCTCAGAACACCACGGCCATGCAAATGAAAATGTTCTTAACGCGGATGGGGCCAAACTCGAAGGTGATTGTTACAGGAGATATTTCTCAAATCGATCTACCGCGAAATCAAAAATCAGGGTTGGGAGAGTCACTTAAAATTTTGAGTGGCGTTAAAGGAATTGCAAGAGTAGATTTAGATGCCAAAGATGTGGTGCGCCATAAATTGGTAAAGGAGATAATTTCGGCTTACGATAAACATCAAGAAAAAAATGATAAGAGTAAAAAAAGTGGAGAATAAGGAAGAGCTTAATCAAGCTTTTGCCATCCGTGAAAAAGTGTTTATTGAAGAACAACTTTGCGATCGCGAAGAGGAATTCGATGAATTCGATGCGGATTCCGCTCATTTTATTGCTTATTATAATGGAGAGCCAGCAGGGACATCGCGTTACCGAACCACAAAAAAAGGTGTGAAACTAGAGCGTTTTGCTGTGTATGAAGAATACAGAGGTAAAGGGGTAGGGAAGCGTTTGGTTCAAATGGTTTTGGCTGATGTTGAAAATAATGTTGCCAAACCCGGCACTTTAATTTACCTCCATGCCCAGCTCACTGCTATGCCATTGTATACTAAATATGGCTTTGTGAAAGTGGGCGAAAAATTCGTAGAAGCTGCTATTGAGCACTTCGAAATGCAGAAGAAAGTTTAGTCTTTTGTTTCCCCAGTATTAAGAAAATGTAATACTAACCAGTAGGCTGGTTAGGGTATTGTTAACCTTTTTGCAGATGTTAAAATCTAACATTTGCCCGAGAATGGTAGCCATAGTTTTGTGCAAAAAACAACACTATGAAACTAAAATTCTACCTAATCAAAATCAATAGTAGGCAACTGGGGATGGCCTTACTATTGTTGACCTTCACGGTTTTTCAATCCCTAGCGCAAGCAACTGATGCTACAATACAAGGGGTTATCACAGCTACAGATAACAGCACACTGCCAGGAGCAACAGTACTTATAAAAAACACCGCTACTGGTTTTCAAACAGGTACCGTTACCAATGCAAATGGTGAATATCGCTTTATTCAGGTGCCATTAGGTGGCCCTTACGAGATCACCGCTTCTTTTGTGGGCTATGGTTCAAAAAAGAAGGAAGGCTTTATGGTCAACCAAGGCGACCAATTAAAAATCAACTTTGAATTATCTGAGGCGGTTACAGAAATGGAAACCATTGTGGTAACTGGTGATCAAATTCGTTCTTCTATCGATAGACAAGGAGAAGCGACTATTGTAAGTACGCAGCAAATTCAAAACTTGCCTTCTGAAGGAAGAAACTTTACTCGTTTGGTAAGCCTTTCTCCATTACAAGGCGGAGGAAGCTTGAACTTGGGTGGACAAAGAAGAACCTCAACAGGTGTTACCATTGACGGCTTGAACGCTAGGAATACGTTGACTGCTGGTGAAATCGGGCAGGGGCCATATACCATTTCACAAGAAGCGATTAGAACTTTCGAAATTTCTACCAATGACTATGATGTAACGCAAGGCCGACAAGGTGGTGGAGCTATTAAGGCGGTAACCAAGTCTGGTACCAATGATTTACAAGGAAGTGCTTTTATATACCATAGAAACGACAAGCTTCAGAACGATCTTGACATTAGAGAAAACCCAAGAACGGCTGACTTCAATAATACACAATACGGTGTGAGTTTAGGTGGGCCAATTGTAAAGGATAAGGTTCATTTTTTTGCAGTGTTCGAAAGACAAGAAGCAACCGACCCACTTTTTATTGCAGACATTCAAACGGCTGATGACGAGAACAGATCGGGCTTGACCAAAACCAATTTGGACCGTTATTTACAAATAGCAAGAGCGAAATATGGTTTGAGCACTGACCAGCAGGTTGGTCAGTTTGAGCGTTCGTCTGAAGCAAGTACCTTCTTTGCCCGTGTTGACTGGCAATTGAATAACATTCACAGACTGACGATTAGAAATAACTACAATAAATACACAAACCCATTTAGCACTAGCGATAACTCTAGTTTTGAATTGGCCGAAAGTTATTCTGACTTCAATTCTCAAGAAAACACTTTGGGCGTTTCATTGCGATCGGCTTTCAATGCCAATTTTACCAATGAATTCAAATTGCAGTATCAGCACGCTGAAAGAGCTTATAACCCAAGCCCATTATTGCCTTCTTCTAACATTCCAAGGGCAATTGTAAACGTGCAGTCTACGCTTCCAAATGGATCATCAGCCAGTAGAACTGTTCAGTTGGGCGGCCAGCGATTCTCTCCTGAAACCAACTTAGAGAACATGATTCAGTTCACCAACACGGCTTATTTATCTAGAGGAAATGTGAATTTCACCTTCGGAACGGATAACATGATTACCTATTTGGAAACTTTGCTTTCAAATGAACAAAATGGTCGTTTCTTCTTCGATTCACTTGATGATTTCGAGAACCTAACACCAAGTCGATATGCCAGAGAAGTGCCATTGCAAGGTTTGCCAATTGTTAAGCAAACCGTATTGGATTTATCTCTTTTCGCGCAAGCAGAATTTACACTACACCCAGATTTAGAAGTGATTGCTGGGGTAAGATGGGATGGAACAATCTTTACAGAGGCTGCTGAGTTCAATCAAACGGTTTTCAATGAGTTAGGAATTAGAACAGACAATCGTCCGCAAGATTTAGACAACATTCAGCCAAGACTTCAAGGGATTTGGAACATTGGAGGTAAAGATTCAGACATCATTAAATTGGGTGGGGGTATCTTCAACTCTCAACCGCATTACTATGCTCAGGTAAACAACATTCAAAACTCAGGAACTTTGCTAGGTGCTATTGATGTAACCGGTGCCGATGTTCCAACTCCTGATTTCAATGCATACAGAAATGATCCGAGTACAGTGCCTGGCGTACCTGCTGGTCAAGTACCATTTAGCACCATTAACGCAGTAGGTGACAATTTTGAAGTGCCAACCACGGCTAAATTCAACATTGATTATACGCACTACTTTGGTGATAAATATTCAGTTTCAGTAAACTATTTAGCAAGTAAAACCACTAACAACTACGTTTATCAGGAAGCCAATTTGGTGAAAGATCCATTCTTTGTGACCAATGAAGGCAGAGAAGTATTTGTGCCTGCAAACACCATTACAGCAAGCGGTATTACCGATTGGACCAACAGCAGAATTTCGAATCAAGTAGGTAGAGCTTTGGTGTTAGAATCTGATGGTGAAGTAAAGCAGCATGCGATTATTCTTTCTGGTTCTGCGCAAGTAGGAAAGGACGGTTACTTTAATATTTCATACACAAGAAATAGCTCAAAAGACAACTCTTCTTACAACTGCTGCGTGGCCAACACTTCTACATTCTTGCCAGTAACGGGCGATCCTAGAGATTTGAACTATGGTTATTCTGACAACAACTTCCGTTCGAAATTTGTAGTGAACACTGCATCGCCTTCTTTCCACGGTTTTGTGCTAGGAGCTACAATTACTGGTTCAGGCGGAAGTCCATTCAACTTTGTGGTGGATAATAATAACAGAAGTGCGAATGGTGATTTCAACCTTTCAAACGATCAGGCTTATATCTTCGACCCGAACGATGCAAATACACCACAAGCCATTAAAGACGGCTATATGGATATTTTGAATAATCCGGAAGTGTCTCAGAGTTTCAAAGATTACTTACAAGATAACTTCGGTCGTTTTGCAGAAAGAAATGCAGGCGTAAACGGTTTCTATGCCAATATCGACCTTCGTTTGTTGAAGAAAATTAAGTTAACGAACGGTCATGGTTTAGAACTTTCTGCCGACCTATTCAACTTCGCAAACTTCTTAAATAGCTCAAAAGGAAATAGCCATGAGTACAGCAGAAACTTAGAGTTAATGCGAATTACAGGCTTTGATCAAGTGGCTAAGTCTTATGATTACTCAGTGCAAACCGGAGCTGGTAACAAACCAATTGGCGGAACGCCATGGAGAGTTCAGGTTGGTTTGCGCTATACTTTCGGCCAGTAATGGTGTTTTAAAATAGATAGATTAATGCTAAGGGTAGGTGCGAAAGCGCCTGCTCTTTCCTTTTAAAATTAGAAACAGATGAAAAAATATATAGCAATAGTTTTAGTAATGGCTTTAGGTTTAAGTCTTAAAGCCCAGCAGTCAGAGCATGTAGTTTTGATCTCAATTGATGGTTTCCGTCCAGATTTCTATATGGAAGCCAAATGGCCTGCGCCAAATTTAAAATGGATGGCCGAAAACGGAACAAAAGCAGAAGGCGTTCGTGGTGTTTACCCTTCAGTAACTTATCCATCGCACACTACCTTAATTACAGGAGCAAAACCAGCTCGTCATGGTATTTATTACAACTCTCCATTTGAAGAAAAAGGCCAGACAGGTGCTTGGTATTGGTACGAAAACGAAATAAAAGTGCCAACCCTTTGGGACGCGGTACGAGCGAAAGGAATGAAGTCGGCAGCCTTTATTTGGCCTGTTTCAGTAGATGCGCCTATCGATTATAATATTCCAGAATACTGGTATTTGAAAGAAGGAACAGACCGTATTGAGCCGATGCGCGATAAAGATATTCCGAACGGTTTTTTCGAAGAACTTGAAAGAGAGGTTTTAGGGAAAATGAGTAATACCACCTTTAATGGTGAGTTTTTCAATAGAGAAGATAGAACAGGTGAAATGGCAGCTTATGTGTTAGAAAAGCACAAGCCAAATTTCATCGCACTACACTTAATCGGTACAGATCATTTTCAGCACCAAGGCGGAAGAGACGGTGAAATGGTGCCTTTTGCTGTAGCCGCAGCCGATAGGGCGATAGGTAAAATTAAGGAGGCCGCAGAAAGAGCTGGAATTCTAGATAAAACCACTTTTATCATTTCAGGAGACCATGGTTTTGTGGATGTACATTCACTTTTGAGCCCGAATGTTTGGTTGGCAAATGCAGGCTTAATGTCTACTGCCCAAGATCGAGGAAATTGGAAAGCTGCTTTTCACACTTCTGGCGCAGCCGCCTTTTTAATGTTGAAAGAGCCCAAGGACACTAAAACTTTAAATCAGGTAAAGCAGATTTTGAACGACCTTCCTGAGAAAACCAAAAAGCTTTTTAGAGTAGTATCGAAAGAAGAGTTGGCTCAAGTAGGTGCCGATCCAAATGCGCTTTTGGCCATAGCACCGATACCGGGCGTGGCAATGTCGGGGTCAGCATCTGGCGATGATTTGAAAAGAGGTTCAGGCGGAACACACGGGTATTTTCCTGACTTCAAGCAGATTGAAACTGGTTTTGTAGCTTGGGGTGCTGGTGTTACTAAAGGTAAACTTGTACACAAAATGGGCTTGGAAGATGTAGCGCCTGTAATCGCAACTTTATTGGGCTTGGATTTTACTGCACCTGATGGAGTTTTGTTTCCGGGTATTATTGAAAAGAAATAAGTATCGCGCCCCTGGTTTGTTTGCTTTGCTAGCAGGAAGTGTTGAATAAGAAAAGGGATCATGACGATCCCTTTTTTATTGCTGATGCTTTTAGGCAGTTTTCTTTAACCTCGCGGGTTTTAATTTTTTAATGATCTGACTTACGGTTTGACGTGTCATGCCAGTTAAATCACCTATTTCTTGTTTAGTGAGCAATGAAAAAAGGTGGTGCTTTTTGTTTTCAGAATCTAAAACCTCCCTGTCAAAATCATTGTAAATTACTTGCAGTCGCTCAATACTATTGGCCGAACGAATACTGAATAAGCGTGCTTCAGCAATACTCCATCGTCTTACTGCGTTTTTATTAAACCACTCAGAAACTTTGGGGTCTTCTACGATGATACGCTTAAAAAAATCGAGCTGATAGACACGCAAATGACAGGGGATTATCGTTTTTGCGAACTCAAAAAACTGCCCATTCAAGTATTTTAAATTTCCAAAGGTGTCTGGAGCGCTCAGAATATCATAAGTAATATCTTGCCCTTGACTTCCATAACTGCCCAATTTTACAGCGCCAGATACAATTTCATAAATAGAATTGGTCTGTTGGCCAGGTTGATAAATCTGCTGATCCTTAGCAACGTAGATTTCTTTTACTACTCTATCTAATGAATAGTCATCAGCAGAACGCAAGTATTCAATCAGGTTCATTGTTTAGGTCGATGAGTCAGTTCAAATTTAAAGATTGATTGCCTGATCAATTTAACCTTAGTGTTATGCTTTCTTTACTTGGTATAAGTGGTGTCAGTATTATTCGTAACCCCTTCATTGTAATAAAATAAATAATTATTTTGACTGTGTGAATTTTAATTCGTTTCCATTTATTCGATTCTCTGCTGCCTTTATCCTTGGGGTGGTTGTTTACCATTATGGTAATGAATGGATTGATATTAAGATTTGGTTACCTGTTACGCTTTTCATTATCTATGTTTTTCTAGCGCTCCGTAATTCGTTGCGCTTTCAGTATGTGCTCTCTGTTTTGGCTTTGGTCATTCTTTTTTGCTCAGGATTTCTTTGGTTGAAGGAACATAGAGTTGATAATTCACCCGACCATTTACTTCACATCAACCAAAAGATTGAAGCTTACCGGGCAGTGATATATGAAGAGCCAGCCGTGAAGGCCAACTCGATCAATGTTCGGCTTGAGGTTACAGATGTGCTTGCTGAGCAATGGCAGGCAGCCTCGGGTTATGTCAATGCTTATGTCAGTAAAGAAGCTGGCGCAAAACTTAAGTATGGCGATGTCTTATTGGTCAAAGGTTCACCAAACCTTACAGAAGCACCTGCCAACCCTGGCGAATTCAACTTTAAGAACTATTTGGTCTATAATAATATCTTCCATCAGCAATTTATCGGGGAGAGTTTTCAACTTTTAGGGCGCGATCTACCTTGGTGGAAATGGCCTATTGCCGCTTCTATCCGCATCAGAAACCAGTGTGCCGAACTGCTCAAAGCTAGAATTTCAGACCCAGATGCCAGAGGAGTTTTGTTGGCCATTACTTTGGGGGTGAAAGATGAACTGGATACCGAACTTCAAACCTCATTTTCCGCAGCTGGCGCCATGCATGTATTGGCCGTTTCGGGTTTGCATGTGGGCATTATCTACGGAATTATACTCCTGATCTTTAAACGGCTCAAACTGAATACATGGAAAAGACGCTGGTGGATGGCCATCATTAGTATTGTGCTTTTATGGTGCTACGCATTCATTACAGGCCTTTCACCTTCTGTGCTTCGGGCTGTCACTATGTTTTCCTTTGTGGCCATTGCCAAGGCGAAAAACACCAACAGCAGCATTTATAATACACTTGCCGCTTCGGCTTTTGTGCTGCTTTGCTGGAATCCCTACCTTATTATGAGTGTAGGTTTTCAATTGTCGTATTTGGCCGTTTTTGGCATCGTATACCTTCAACCTAAGTTTTACAACTTATTCGATATTCATAATTATTGGCTGGATAAAATCTGGGCAATAAGTTGTGTTTCGTTAGCAGCTCAAATTGCGACCGCCCCTTTGAGTATTCTATATTTCCATCAATTTCCGAGCTATTTTCTATTCTCCAATTTATTCGTAATCCCAGCCGCTTTTGCCATGCTTATTCTGGGTTTGGCGGTACTGGCCTTAGGTGGAATTACATATTTGGGCGAAGCCGTAAATTGGCTTACAGAATCCTTTGTTCAAGTCGTTAATTGGCTGGTGCATTGGGTAAGATGGCTTCCAGGAAGCACGTTAGATGGCATTCATTTAACTACAGGCGAAACATGGCTGATTTATGCAGTCATTATAATGCTTATCATTTTATTGGCTGAAAGGCAATTTAGATACTTAATGTGGGCATTGAGTTTTTGCCTTTTGTTTGTGTTGAGTCAAACGAACCATTGGAGTGAATACAGAAGTGCAGAGTTCAATATATTAAATGTTTCTGGTGAATCCGTATTGGATTTTAGGGTGGGAAATAAAAGTAAGCTGGTGGCCGATACTTCATTTTCACAAAATTTAGATCGAATTCAATTCCATTTAGAACCCAAGCGGCAATTGGCAGGCAGCAGCCTTCTTCCTTCTGAAGATCAATTAGAATTGGCGATCGAAGATTTGAATGGAAATCAACTGATTGTTTTTCAAGGCCAGCGAATTTTTAAACTTAATCAAAAAATCAAGGTTGAATTTGAAAGACCAGTGGAAGTGGATTGCCTCATTCTTTCAAATGAAAGTGTTTACGACCTAAAGGATTTAGAAGGCAAATTTAAGTTTCAAGAATTAATTATCGACAAATCAAATCGGAAGTTCTTGGCCGATAAGCTCACAAATCAGGCAGAAACGCTAAATTTGAAAGTGCACTCCATCTATCGCGATGGCTATTATTCAAGAATATGGAAGAAATGACTTTAGTGAAATACGAAGTGGCCAACCGCATTGCCACCATTACTCTTAACCGACCAGAAAAAAGAAATGCCCTAAATGCTGAAATGGTTACGCAACTCAAGCAGGCATTTACTCAGGCGGCAGTAGATGAAAATGCAAAAGTTATTGTATTGGATGCCGCTGGTGATTCCTTTTGCGCTGGTGCCGACTTGGCGTATTTACAACAACTTCAGAATAATACCTTCGAAGAAAATCTGGCCGATTCAAATCACTTAAAAGAGCTTTTCTTACAAATCTATCAGCACCCAAAAGTGGTGATTGCCAAAATTCAAGGGCATGCCATTGCTGGCGGTTGTGGTTTGGCTACGGTTTGCGATTTTTCATTCACCGTACCCGAAGCCAAATTCGGTTATACTGAAGTCCGCATCGGTTTTATTCCGGCCATTGTAAAGGTTTTCTTGCTTCGGAAAATAGGAGAAGGAAAAGCGAAGTCACTATTGCTCACTGGTGAGTTGATTCCAGCCGAACTGGCCGAATCCATGGGCTTGGTAAACACCGTAGTGGAGGCTATTGACTTGGATATGGAAGTGGCCAATTTTGCTCAAATGTTGGTAGAGAAAAACTCAGGTCAGTCTATGGCTTTCACCAAGCAAATGATTGCCGCTGTGCAAAGTATGGATGTGGAAGAAGGCTTAAGTTATGCTGCCGAAATGAATGCGAAAGCCCGCGCTTCTGAAGACTGCCAAAAGGGAATTGCCGCTTTTTTGAATAAGGAAAAGATTGTTTGGTAGATCTTTGGCTGTTTTTTCAAATCAGTTGAATACAGAATTATGACTATTGAGTGTAACCATAAAGCAGTTGGTGTTGTCCAACTTTTGGAAGTATAAGTTATCGCTTACATTTCTATAGGTTTAAACTCAAAAGGTCATGTTAAAAAATTACGCAAAGGTTGCCATGAGAAATCTCATGCGCCACAAAAGCTACTCATTCATCAATATTTTCGGTTTATCGGTAGGCATTACGGCTGCCATTCTCATTTTGCTTTATGCCCAAGGCGAATTGAGTTATGATAAAATGCACACTCAAGCCGATCAGACTTATTTGCTCTACAAACAGCGGATTACGCCTACTGGAACCCAAGATACTTATGACACTTGGGTGCCCACTTTGGACGCACTCAAAGATGAATACCCCGAAGTAATTGGCGGAGTTAGGGTGGCGGAAAACTCCCTTTGGTTACAAGTGGGAGAAAAGCGTTTCAACGAACCTGCAATTTTAACTGATGACAGCTTCCTTTCCATTTTCAACTTTGAACTTAAGGCTGGAAATAGAGATAAAGTATTTGAGAACTTGAACTCCATTGTGGTTTCAGAAGAAGTAGGGCAACGGCTTTTTCCGAATGAAAACCCAATGGGGAAAACGGTTTCAATTGCCAGTTTAGGACAAGATTACATCGTTTCGGGTGTATTGGCAGAGCCACCTTACAATAGTAGGCTGCAACCTAATGTGTTACTTCCAATCCAAAGCGATCCTGAATATGAGGGTGTGGCGGGGAATTGGGGCTCCTCATTTTTAGAAACCTATCTGCTACTGCAAAAAGGCACAGATGTTCAGAGTTTAGAACAACGCTTTGAGCCCTTTATTGCTAAGATTTGGGATGAACAAACTGCCGAAACAACGGACTTCAAATTGGTCAACCTTTTGGATTTATATGATCAACTAAATGGCAACCGTAGGTACGCTTATATTTTGTTGGTAGTCGCTTTGGTGATTGTGGTGATCGCCTCCATCAACTTTATGAATTTGGCCACTGCCCGTTCCATGGATAGGGCCAGAGAAGCGGGGGTAAGAAAGGTGCTCGGAGCCTTAAGGCGAGAAATGGTCATGCAGTACATGGTTGAATCTTTGAGCATTTCATTTCTTTCCTTGATTATTGGTTTGGCCTTGGCGCTGCTGTTGCTCCCGCAATTCAATAGTATTTATAATGTAGAATTGAGCCTCGGTTTTACTAATAATATGGAGCTACTTTTGGGGCTAGTGGGCTTGGGTTTGTTAATTGGAATTGGTTCTGGACTCTACCCTGCTTTGTACATTTCTTCCCTCAAAAGTGTAGATTCTTTAAAAGGTAAAGTGCTCAAGTCGAGTAAAATGAGTCAAGCTGTTCGGAATACTTTGGTAGTGCTGCAATTTATGTTTTCGATTTTGTTAATCGTAGGCACTCTGGTATTGAACAAGCAAGTCAAGTTCATGAAAAACCAAGACATGGCTTTTGATAAAGCTGACTTGCTGGTATTACCGATCAATCAAAGGGATTTCCCTGGAGAGGAAGAAGGTCAAAACGGATTGGCTTCTATGCGGAATAACCTAAGTCAAAATCCGGCCATAGTTTCGTTAAGTGCTTCTGCTTCTGTTCCTGGAAATTTCCCTGGCCGTTTTACTTTTGTGGTGCCCGATGGTTTTACCCCAGAACAGCGTTTACGTATGCGTTATACTTATGTAGATCATGATTTCTTCCCGAATTTGAAGATGGAATTTACGGAAGGAAGAAATTTCTTAACCAACAGTGAAGACGATCAATCGAATGCTGCCATTGTAAATCAATCCGCCTTTGATGCTTTCGGTTGGGAAGGAATTGATGGAAAGTATTTGAACTTCGGAAGTAGGAAAATGAAGGTAATTGGGGTGGTTAAGGATTATAATTTTGAATCATTGGCCAATGAAGTGGCGCCCATTATTCATTTTTATCGACAACCAGAAAACGCAATTCACGGCTTTACAGTAGCCAGAATTCAGTCGGGCAGAGCACAAGATGTGTTAAAATTAGCCGAAACGGAATGGGCAAGGGTACTTCCTTCCGTGCCCTTTGACTATTATTTTCTCGATGATCAATTTGCGCAACTCTATGAAAATGAAGATCGATTAACTGGAGCAATTGGCGCCTTTTCTATCGTGGCCATTATCATTGCATCGTTAGGCTTATTGGGGCTTTCTTCGCTTATCACCACACAACGCACTAAAGAAATTGGAATTCGAAAGGTATTGGGCGCTTCGGTTTCCAGCATTGTAAAAGAACTCACACGAAGTTTTGCCCTGTTGGTGCTCATCGCTTTCGTAGTTTCCGTTCCTCTGGCTTTTTGGGTGCTGAATGGCTGGTTAAATGATTTTGCATACAAAACAGATATTGGAATCTTGGTTTTCGCGTTGGCTCTTTTATGTACATTTTTGGTTGCCATACTTACCATTGGGATTCAAACCATCAATGCCGCCACTAAAAACCCGGTAACCGCTTTACGTTCCGAATAGAGAGCGATAAACTTAACGTTTAGCCCTTAAATTCCTTTTTTTGAAGTTTTGATGAACTCCAACGCAAAACTGCTGTTCTTTGCAGTCTACAGTTTGAATTAATCTTTATCTTCACTCTTAATGAACCAAGGGCTAAACATTCTAAAAAAATACTGGGGCTATAATGCCTTTAGGCCTTTGCAGGAAGATATTATTAATGCTTCGCTGGAAGGCAACGATGTGCTTGCTTTGCTACCTACGGGCGGAGGTAAATCTATTTGCTTTCAGATTCCCGCACTGGTAAATGAAGGGCTTTGCGTGGTTGTTTCGCCCTTGATCGCTCTGATGAAAGATCAGGTATATCAGTTGAAAAAACGTGGTATTTCTGCCGAATCCCTTCATGCAGGAATGTCCAAACGCGAGATTGATTTTGCCCTAGACAACTGTGTCAATGCCGACATCAAGTTTCTTTATGTTTCTCCTGAAAGGTTGAAAACCGAGCTTTTTCAAGAACGAATCAAGATTGTTCGCGACACACGAGGGGTTAACTTAATTGCCGTAGATGAAGCGCATTGTATTTCGCAATGGGGTTATGATTTCCGCCCTGCTTACTTAGAAATCGCTGCCATACGTGAGTTGCTGCCCGAAACGCCAATTATGGCTTTGACAGCAACCGCAACTGAAAAGGTAAAAGCTGATATTCAGGAAAAGCTTGAATTCCGAAACAAGAAGGTCTTCACCAAGAGTTTTGCCAGAGCGAATCTTTCCTATTCAGTTCGGTTTGAAGAACACAAGGAAAGAAAACTTTTAGAAGTACTGAATCGAGTGCGTGGATCTGCGGTGGTGTATGTAAGCACTCGAAGACACGCCAAAGAATTGGCTTTAATGCTTCAAAGAAGCCACATCAGTGCTGATTTTTATCATGCTGGCTTAACGCATGAAGAGCGAAGCTTGAAACAAGAAAATTGGATTCACAACCGTACACAAGTGATTGTTTCTACTAATGCCTTCGGAATGGGCATCGACAAACCAGATGTTCGGTTAGTGGTTCATATGGATTTACCCGGAAACCTAGAGGCTTATTATCAAGAAGCAGGTAGGGCAGGGCGTGACGAGAAAAAGGCCTTTGCAGTAATCATTTGCCACCAAAAGGACATTGAGGAGTTACGAAAGAAGACCAAAAATTCGTTACCCGAAGTGAAATTGATCCGAGAGGTTTATCAAATGTTGGGTAACTATTATCAGTTGGCCAATGGCAGCCATCCACAAGAAAGTTTCGATTTCGATTTCCAAACCTTCTCAAAAAACTTCGATCGACACCCTATGGAGATTTTCAACGGCATTAAAGTGTTAGAGTCTCAGGGAGCGATTTTATTGAGTGAGTCTTTCTATCAGCCTTCGCGATTGATGTTTGGGTTGAACCAAAAGCTGATGTATGAATTTCAGATTGCCAATGCCCAGTTTGACCCACTGATTAAAGGTATTCTTCGACTTTATGGTGGAGAAGTTTATAACAACTTAATCATCATCCAAGAAAATAACTTGGCCGCCAACTTAGGGCTTACAATAGATGCTTGCCGAAAAATGCTGAAGCATCTACATGAGCGAGAAGTGCTTGAGTATATTCCTCAAAAGGATCAGCCTCAGTTGTCGTTTTTGATGCCAAAATATCCAGCCGATAAGTTGCCGATTGATAATCACCAGATTGAAAGCAGGCGCAAGCTGATCACGGCTAAAATGGAATCGGTGATTGCTTATTTACACAATGAAGAGCGCTGCCGAACGCAACAGTTACTTGAGTATTTTGGTGAGGTGAATTATGATCCTTGCTTGGTCTGCGATAATTGCGTTCAGAATAAGAAAAAGGCTGAAGAACTAAAATTGAGAGCCAAATACGAAATACAAATATTCTCCTTATTAGGCCAATCCACCGACTTCGATGTGAATGGTTTGGTGAATGCTATAGCACCAGAAAACAAAAATGTGTTGACAACGCTTGTAGCTGAACTGGTCGATCATGGTGTGTTGAAATTTGATGAGTTTGGTAAGCTAGAAAAGGGAAGAAAAGATAATCCATAAAAGCATTAAAGTTGACTATGAGTTTTTTTGACGATATATATAATAAGATTTTTAAAGGGAAAGACGAAGGCCCAGCTGAGTTAGTCCATGAAACATTAGAAAGAACCAGTAAAGAATCTGAGAGCTTTAAATCGTGGTTGGCTAGTAATAAAAAGACTGAATTACTGACTGAAATCTATAATGCTTACCATCTGAAAAAGAAAGGCATCGTAACTAAACTCAATATTCATTTATTAGAAACCAAGTATTCGAATGGCTTTGCGGTTACTTATGACAATGAAATATCAAGCGATGAATTCAGAAACTTGTTCGATTATTTGAAAGAGAAAACCCTTGAGTTCGAGTATAAGTTGGCTCAAAACGACCGTAGAATCATTGATCGGGAATCTTTTGAAGAGGTAATCGAGAAATGGTATTTGAAACCTCAAGGTTTAGAATTGGAAGAAAAAAAATCTAACCAACTTTACGGCAATATTCTCATCGAATACGTTATGATCGATCGAAAGCCCAGTTATATAAAATTGATGGCCAATGTCTATCAAGATCGTTTATATTCCGAGGCCTTACCTTTCGAGGTATTTATTGAAAAATTGTTTGACCGAAACCTCTAATTTAAAAAGAATGAAATCTGTATTGATTACCCTAACATTGATTTTTGGCACCCTATTTACGCCTTCTGAACAACCAGGCCAAATTTTTAACACCAAGCTTAAGCTTACCATTTTAGATGAACTTGGTAATGTAGTGGAAGGAGCCAAGGTAACAATCTATAAAACTCAAGCAGATTATAATGCCGAAAAAAATGCAGTTCAAGATGCTCAGTTAACCAATAACAAAGGGCAAGTAACTTTTAAGAAATTGGATGCCATTTCTTATTACGTGTTGGTTAGAAAAGGAGATATGGATAACTCAGGTGGTGGAGAAATGGTGAGTAAGCTTGAGAAAAAGAAGTTGAACAAAGCCAATATTGTAATTTCGGATGGAGTTTAATTTAAGAGAAGAACTCCTTACAGAAATTAAGGAATACCAATCTGAATACAAAGAAGAGCAGGCTTTCAAACCTAGGTTTGAAAGCCTGCTTAGTAATTATGAAAATTGCTTTGAACGATCTTTGCTAATGGGGCATATAACGGCTTCTGCTTGGATTTTGAATCATAAGCGAGACTCCATATTGCTGCTACATCATGCCAAATTGAACAAATGGCTGCAGCCGGGTGGTCATGCCGATGGCGATGAAAACGTAAGGGCAGTGGCCTTAAAAGAAGCTGAGGAGGAAACAGGTATTTCAGGTTTCGTTTTCGCATCAAACCAAATTTTCGATTTAGACATTCATACCATTCCAGAAAGGAAAGGAATACCTGAGCATGGGCATTATGATATTCGGTTTTTGCTTGTAGCACCAGAAAGAGCCGTGCCGCAGTTGAACCATGAATCAAATGATCTTAAGTGGATTCATTTCAGTAACCTGAAGGAAAGGATAAGTCATGAGCCCTCTTTAGTGCGTATGTATGCCAAAACAAAGCAATTTATTTAGTTGAAAACCACGCTCCTATGCAATAAAATTGCTTGAGTGCTCTATATTTATCATTGATGAAGGTGAACAAAAAATCTATTTCATTTCTTGGTCTTATTGGCTTGTCAGTAATAGTGGCTGTAGTGTTTATTTCAACACCTGAGCCAAAGAATAATGAAACCGTAGTAAATCCGCCTAAGGCAAGGTCGGAGTTTTTTTCAAGGGAGAATGTACAGCAGAGAGGTGAATATATTCACCAGATGTTGGCCAATCCCTCAACTGACGAAATCCCAATCAATATTCGTGAGCTGGAAAATCAATTTGCTCAAGAGTTGGCCTTTAAAGCTAATTTGAATCGCTTGCGAATGCGTGCCGCAGGCATGGACTCGAAAAATGCACCCAGCTTACTGACATGGAGTTCGCTAGGCCCGAACAATGTAGGAGGTAGGACAAGAGCCGTAGCTATAGATGTTCAAAATGAAAATATAATACTTGCTGCAGGAGTTTCTGGAGGCGTTTGGCGCTCTTCAAATGGAGGTCAGAGCTGGACAAAAACAACGAAATCTGATCAGTTGCATAGTGTAACCTGTATTGTTCAAGATACACGACCAGGAAAAGAGAATGTTTGGTACTATGGTACTGGTGAACTGGTTGGTAATTCAACACGATCTCCCGGTGCACCTTTTAGAGGGGATGGAATTTATAAATCGACTGATGGTGGACTAAACTGGCTTCCGTTGCCTTCGACCCAAGTCAATAATCCAGAAAAATTTAACTCACCCTTTATGTACGTTTGGGATATTACGATTAATCCCAACAGTGTCAATGACGAAATTATTGCAGCTATTTATGGTGGAATCGTGCGCTCAGCCGATGGCGGTCAAACTTGGGCTACCGTTTTAGGTAACTCGTTATATGAAATTGGGAATAATGTGGATTTAAATGATGTCCCTGCCGTCTTTTATACTGAAGTGTACAGAGCTGCCAATGGGGTTTTTTATGCTTCATTAAGTCGTTCTACAAATACAGCCAATGCCTTTTCTCCACTCGCTGGAATCTATAAATCTGATGATGGGGTGAACTGGACTAGGTTTGTGGTTCATTCAAACTTGGCATATAGACGCACAGAAATTGGAGCTTCTTTAAGCAATCCGAATATCGTTTACTTCCTTTCCGATACAGGGCAAGGGCATAAACTAATAAAATACAACAATGCTACGGGCGCAATTGACGATAGATCTGGTAATTTACCTGATGGAACGGACGAAGATATTGAGTCGTTTGATTCGCAGAGTTCTTATGATTTGTTTGTAAGGGTACATCCTGCTGATGAGAATACCGTATTTGTTGGTGGAACGAATATTTACCGATCTACAGATGGCTTTGCCACGAAAGGTAGTGTTCAATGGATAGGAGGGTATAACCCAGATGTAGAAGGAAATAGTAGTTATCCAAATCATCATCCCGACCAGCATGACTTGATCTTTTTGCCGTCAAATCCTAATGTTATGATTTCGGCCAATGATGGCGGACTGTTTAAGACCAATAATAACTTGGCAAGTCCTGTGGTTTATGAGTCGTTGAATAACGGCTATATCACAACTCAATATTATACTGTTAATATGAGCCAATCGCCTGCAGACAACTTTGCTTTCGGTGGGCTACAAGATAATGGTACTATTCTTTCTGCCTTTGGCGGTAGTAATAATGGTGTCAACCTGATTGGCGGTGATGGTGGTTTTACTGCATCTACAAGGTTTGGTGTCAATTACTATACATCATTTCAAAATGGGCAAGTTTATCGCCTTACTTTGAACCGTAATTTCACACTCTCTTCCTTTGCTCGGGTTGATCCATCTGGTGCTGGCGCTGATCCTTCTCAGCCTATTCTTTTTATTAACCCATATGTGTTGGATCATAATAACGGAAATAGAATGTTTTTCGCGGGAGGAGATTTTTTATGGAGAAATAGAAACCTAAGTCAAATCCCTTCTGGCTTACAAACTAAGACTGACGTTAACTGGGAGAGGCTAGAAAGAACAGAGATTGCTTCTGGCTCTATTTCGGCATTGGAAACTTCTTCCGATCAAGAGAATATTTTGTATTACGGTACCTCAGCTGGGCAAGTATTTAGAATGGATTTTGCTCATTCTGACGGGTATGCGGTGACCGAGATTACTTCTGATATTTTACCATCAGGAGGCTATGTCAACTCTATAGCAGTAAACCCAACCAATGCTGATGAAATCGTTGTGGTTTTTTCTAATTACCAAATAAAGAGTGTTTTTAGGTCAACTGACGGAGGTGTAACTTTTGAAGGGATTTCTGGAAATTTAGAAGAAAACCCTACGGGAATGGGAGCTGGCCCTTCAGTACGTTGGGTAGAAATTGTTCCGAAAACAGATGGAGTCACAGAATACTACTTAGCTACAAGTGTTGGTCTTTTTAGTACTACGGCCTTAAATGGCGAGAATACAATTTGGTTACAAGAAGGTGAACAGTCTATTGGAAATGTGCCTGTGAATATGCTTGATTACCGCAGATCTGATGGTAAAATAGTGATAGCTACTCACGGAAATGGACTTTACCAAAGTCAAATTCAGGGTGTAGTTCCAGAGCCCGTAATACCGAGCGGTAGCGGCTTGGTTGTTCAAAATGCATTTCCAAACCCGTTTACAGATAACATTGCGATTAGTTATACATTACCTGAAACCGATGCGGTTAGGGCGCGGGTATATAACTCTAATGGAAAGTTGGTGAAGACCATTGCTTTAGGTTTAGGTTTTCAAGGAGAGAACGAAATTTTTTGGAACGGAACCGATGTCTCCAATAGTCCCGTTCCTCCCGGAGTATATATTATTCGGTTAGAGTATCGCGGTGAAATTAAAGCTCAAAAGGTGATTTATACTAGAGAGTAATTCCTTTCAGAAACAATTGTGGTTTGTATCTTTGCGGCTTAAATCACAGATATGAAATCTATACTTAAGAGAATCTTCTGTTTTACTTTTTTGCTTGTTTTAACTTCTTGCGGAAAAAGCGAAGAACAATTGGTTGAAGAAGGAAGGAATTTGATGGGGCAAGAATCTTATGCCGAAGCCATTAAATCATTTAATAAGGCACTTGAGAAAAACGCCAATAATTATTTAGCCTTAAATGCCAAAGGAGTAGCCTTGCTAAGAATTGGTCAGTTAGATGAATCTGTGACTACTTTTAACCAAGCCATAAGAGTAGATAGTACCGATTACAGAGCTTTTTATAATCGCTCAAATACAAGACGTTTACTTTCTGATGATCAAGGAGCAATGCTCGATTTAGACAAGGCGATTTTGCTTCAGCCCAATGTAGCCGACTTGTATATTAATCGAGGAGCTATCCTTTTCAAATATGGAGAATTTGATCGAGCACTTTTCGATTTCGAATTTGCTTTGAGATTTGAAGCAGATAACCCATTGGTTTATTTGAATAAAGGTAAAGCCGAGCTTAGAATTAACAATTCAGACGATGCCATTTTTGATTTCAAGAAAGCAATCGAATTGAACTCACAATATGGTGAAGCTTATTACTGGTTAGGCCTTGCCGAATTAGCACTTGATAATAAAACTGACGGTTGCAGTTATTTATCTACTGCCGAATCACTGAATTTTGAAGGCGCTTCAGAAGCCATCAGCCAAAACTGTTTGCAATAGTGGCCATCATCGGAGTCGATATTAATGAAGCTAAATCCATTCTAGAACGAGGAGATTTAGTGGCTATTCCTACAGAAACTGTGTACGGTTTGGCTGGGAATGCCTTAGATGTTGATGCCGTAGCCAAAATTTTCAAAACGAAAAATAGACCTACTTTCGATCCACTTATTGTACATGTGGATAGTTTTGAAAGACTAAGTGAGTTCACTGAAGAATTGCCTAAAAAAGCGGTTCAATTGACGAGTGTCTTTTGGCCTGGGCCGCTTACTATTCTGTTAAAAAAGAAAGCAATCATTTCGGATTTGGTAACCGCTGGACTCGATACCGTGGCGATTCGAATGCCCCATCATGAACTCGCTAGAGAATTATTGAGAAGCCTAAATTTTCCTTTGGCTGCCCCTAGCGCAAACCCTTTTGGGTATATTAGTCCAACCTCTGCCCAACATGTACAACAGCAGCTAGGAGATAAAATTGACTACATTTTAGATGGAGGAGACTGTGGAGTTGGTGTGGAATCAACTATTGTCAGCTTTGAAAACGAACTCCCAGTAGTTCTTCGATTAGGCGGAATTTCAATAGAAGAAATTGAAGGAGTGATTGGTAAGGTTGAAGTGAACTCGCACTCATCATCTCAGCCCAAAGCACCAGGAATGCTCAAAAGTCATTATGCTCCGAAGAAGAGGATAATTGCTATAGATGCTTTGAACCCAGAAACTGACGACTTATCGACTTTTGGTTTTTTAGGGTTCAGTAAACTAGATTATCGCTTTAAAGCAGAAAATCAGATATTACTATCTGAAACAGAGAGCCTGAGTGAAGCTGCCAAAAACTTGTTTGGGAGTTTACGCACACTGGATGAAAACCCAAGTATTAATACCATTGTAGTCAGCTATGTTCCTGAAAAGGGGCTGGGCAGGGCCATTAATGATAGACTAAGAAGAGCAACGGCAAAATAGAAAAGCACAGAAAATATGAAGAACATTATCGACTTTGACTTTAAAGGAAAGCGAGCATTAATCCGAGTTGACTTTAACGTTCCACTGAACGATAAATTCGAAATAACTGACGATACGCGTATTAGAGCGGCCATTCCAACCATTCAATATGTATTGGACAATGGAGGCGCAGTAGTTTTAATGTCGCATTTGGGTAGGCCTAAAACGGGACCAGAAGATAGATTTTCACTACAACATTTGGTTGCTCATTTGAGTGAAGTCTTTGGAAGAAAAGTATTGTTTGGAGATGATTGTGTTGGCGATCAAGCTAAATCGCTATCCGCCAATCTAAAGAGTGGAGAAATTCTTTTGTTAGAGAACTTGAGGTTTTACACTGAAGAAACCAAAGGCGATATAGACTTCGCCAAATCATTGGCAGAGCATGGTGATGTATATATTAACGATGCGTTCGGAACAGCCCACAGAGCTCATGCTTCAACTTCTATTATTGCTCAGTTTTTTAATGAAAAAGGCTGTGGGTATGTAATGCAGGCTGAGCTTGAAAACGCACAAAAAGTATTAGATAAATCAGAAAAGCCATACACTGCCATTATGGGTGGAGCTAAGATTTCCGATAAAATCATGATTATTGAAAGGTTGTTGGAGAAAGTGGATCATCTTATTATCGGTGGTGGAATGTCCTATACTTTTTTTAAAGCCATGGGCGGAAATATCGGTAATTCTTTGGTAGAAGAAGATAAATTGCCACTGGCTTTAGAGCTGATTCAAAAGGCCAAATCACTAGGGGTTGACCTTATGCTTCCTATCGATTCGGTAATTGCCGATGCTTTCAATAATGACGCTAATACTGATATTTCCATGAACAATGCTATTCCTTCTGGTTGGATGGGATTGGATATTGGGCCGCAAGCGGCTGAAGTTTTCTCTCGTACCGTGAGAGATTCAAAAACCATACTTTGGAATGGGCCAATGGGTGTTTTTGAAATGGAGAATTTTGCCAATGGTACTAAAGCAGTTGCCGAAGCAATAGTTGAAGCTACAAAGAATGGAGCATTTTCATTGATCGGTGGTGGCGATTCCGCAGCTGCAGTAAACCTCTTAGGCTATGGAAACGATGTCTCCTATGTGTCTACTGGTGGTGGTGCTTTGCTTGAATATATGGAAGGCAAAGAGCTTCCGGGCGTTGTAGCTTTAGGATAAATAATACCAGATCGAATTAAAATTAAAGAGCCGTTTTAGAAATTCTAAAACGGCTCTTTTCATAGTTAGGGTTGATTGATTTCTTATTGTTTCACTAGGTTGAACACGTAGGTACCGTTAGTGCTATTCGTTCCTGCGGCTACTCCTCCACTAGCTACAAAATTTACAGTTAAAGTAAAAGTGCCTGCACTCGCATTAAAAGCTGATACCACGAAAGTGTTACTAGAGTTACCATCAATAAATATTTGATTGATGTTAGTACCATTGAACGCCCATGATCCAGTAGCTTTAAAAACGGGATCTCCATCTGTAGTTGAATAAGTTTTGCTCGAAGCCGTTCCTCTTAAGGTAAGGGTGAAATTGTCAAAACCAGTAGCGGCAGCACCATTAAAGGTGATAGAAGTAGCTTCATAAGTAACGCCAGTGGTTCCTACCAAGTCTAAAAGTCTTTGCTCTTCGGCAGTAAGTGTGGGAGTGTCGTCTCCACCGCCACCTCCTCCACCGCATGAAGATAATGTAAGGGCAAAAAATGCGATAAATACAAAAGAGAAATGTTTGATTCTAAGCATGATTTAGTATTTGTGAGTTCTAAAATAATTATAAAAAGAGGAAGTTTACACTTTTCTCAAGTTTATTTGAAATCAGGAATGTTAACGACCTGATCACAGAAATCATATTCATATTTCTGATTTGAACTTATGATAACCAGTTTTTTCTCCAATGCTTTTTTTACATGGGTCAAATACCAAGCAGTACCTTGCTCATCTAAATTAGAAGTAGGTTCATCTAAAAAACAAATAGGGCTTTGCGAATAGAAAGCCAAGCCGAGCTTTAGCCTTTGCTTCATTCCAGATGAAAAATTCTGAAGATGCTTATCTCTATCTTTCTCTAAATAAACATGTTCAAGAAAACTATCAATAGTTACTCCTTCCGCCAATTGCTTAAACTTAAAATGGAATCTTAAGAATTCGTCAAGGGTAAACTCTTCGATCAACTCCAAATAAGGGGTGACAATATCTAAATGTTTATAGAAGTCTTCTTCGGGAATATTTTTGTCGTTGTTGGAGTATGAGATTTTCCCTTCTGTGGGTAAAAATACACCAGTAAGTATCTGAAGTAAGGTTGATTTCCCACTACCATTTGGGCCAGTAATGGCATAGGAAAACTGAGAATCGAAATGCATATCCAGTTTCCTGAATATCCATTCCTTCGCATATTTTTTCCCTAGGTTTTCAACCTCAATCTTCATTCTATCTGGCTGTATAGCCTTTCATTACTCCTCTATCAGAATTTCTAAAGAAATTGATGATTTCATCTCTTTCTTTAGAAGGTGGCATTTCAACCTCCAAAAGATCAAGCGCCTTAGAGTTGTTCAATCCTTTAAGAAAGATGTAACGATATACTTCTTGAATTTCAGCTATTTTCTCATTCGCAAAACCTCTTCTTCTTAAGCCTACAGAATTGATGCCCGCATAACTGAGAGGTTCGCGTCCAGCTTTAGTGTAAGGAGGAACATCTTTTCTGACTAAAGATCCACCGGAAACCATGGTGTGTGCTCCAATTTTTACAAACTGGTGTACGGCAGCAGCACCTCCAATAATGGCCCAATCTTCAATGGTTACATGCCCCGCTAACTGAACGGCATTAACTAAAATACAGTTGTCACCAATATGGCAATCGTGGGCTACGTGCGTATAAGCCATCACTAAGCAATCTTTTCCAATAGATGTTTTATTGGTCGCGTGGGTACCTCTGTTTAAGGTAACACACTCTCTAATTACGGTGTTGTCGCCAATTTCAAGGGTGGTGTCTTCTCCTCCAAACTTTAAGTCTTGAGGAACAGCTGAAACTACAGCACCTGGAAAAATCTTAACATTTTTACCAATTCGCGCACCCTCCATGATGGTAACGTTTGGGCCAATCCAACTACCTTCATCAATAGTTACGTTTTTACTTATGGTCACAAAAGGCTCAACTACCACATTTCTGGCAATTTTTGCTTCTGGGTGAATATATGATAAAGGCTGGTTCATTGATTTTTAACGATTCTAGCGGTCATAGCGGCTTCGCAAACTAAGGTATTACCTACGTAAGCAGTGCCATTCATTTGAGCAATTCCTCTTTTTATTGGGGCTGTAAGCTCACATTTAAATTTAAGAGTATCTCCTGGAACCACCATTTTTCTGAATTTACATTTGTCAATTCCAAGGAAGTAAGGAGTGTAGTTTTCTGGATCGGGTACAGTGTTAAGCACCAAAATCCCACCGATTTGAGCCATAGCTTCTATTTGTAATACACCTGGCATTACAGGGTTTCCTGGGAAGTGCCCTAAGAAGAAGTGCTCATTCATGGTTACATTTTTGATTCCAGCCACCATAGTTTCATCCAAATGAATGATTTTGTCAATCAAAAGGAAAGGGTAACGGTGTGGAAGAATCTGCATGATCTGGTTAATATCCATTACCGGATCTATTTTCGGGTCATATTGAGGAGCCGAATTCTTGGCCAATTGCATCTCTTTTTTCACTTTTTTTGCGAAAGCTACATTAGCAGCATGGCCTGGTCTGGCAGCTAAAATTTGTGCTTTTAGTGGCCTTCCAATTAGCGCTAGGTCACCTACAACATCTAATAACTTATGTCTGGCAGGCTCGTTTTTGTGTCTTAATTCTACATTGTTAAGAATACCTTCATGTCTAACCTCAACTTTTGGCTTGTTAAATAGTCCAGCCAAATAATCGAGCTCGTTTTCTTTAACCACGCGATCTACAACCACGATGGCATTATTTAAATCACCACCTTTAATAAGGTTATTTTTGTGAAGCATTTCTAACTCATGCAGAAAGCAGAATGTTCTACTTGAGGAGATTTCCTTTTTGAAATCGCTAATATGATTGAGAGAGGCATGCTGACTTCCTAATACTGGAGAGTTATAATCTACCATTACCGTTACACGGAAATCGTCTAAGGGGAGAGCGGCAATTTCTACATCTCTAGCAGGATCTTTATAGCGAATACTTTCTGTAATTTCATAAAAGTTTCTGAGTGCATTTTGCTCTTCAAAACCTACAGTTTCAAGGGCATCAATAAACATTCGAGAACTTCCATCCAAGATTGGAGGCTCTGGGCCATCTAACTGAATAAGTACATTGTCGATCTCTAAGCCAACCAATGCGGCCAATGTATGTTCAACAGTGTTTATTCTCGCACCATTATGTTCAATTGTGGTTCCTCTAGAAAGATCCACCACATAATCTACATTGGCATCAACAATTGGGCGAGTTTCAAGATCTATTCTCTGAAACTTAATCCCGTGATTTGCAGGGGCGGGGTTGAATGTCATGTTTGAAATCACCCCAGTATGTAAACCTACGCCTGATACCGTTACCGGTCTTTTGATCGTATGTTGTTTGTTCTTCATTTTCTCCTCAAAAATTCGACAAATTTAACCCTTTTTTTCGAGTTGGCTGACTCTTCTTAATAACTCTGGAAGTTTTCTTAAAGCGATGCTGGACTTTAGAAATTCTCTATGATCCATAATTGGGGTTCCAGTATAAATACCTTGGTTTTCAATGGTTTTTGGTACGCCAGACTGCGGTCCAATGACTACCTTGTCGGCAATTGTTAAATGGCCAGTAATCCCCGCTTGGCCACCAATCATTACATTTTCGCCAATTTTAGCACTGCCTGAAATTCCAGCCTGTGATGCTATAGCCGTATTTTTGCCTATTTCAACGTTATGCGCAATTTGTACTAAGTTGTCTATTTTGGCGCCATCTTTAATAATGGTAGAGCCCATTGTAGCACAATCTACCACGGTATTTGCACCAATATCTACATGGTCGTGAATAATGACATTGCCCGTTTGGGGTATGGCTTTGAAAGTACCATCTGGTTGTGGTGCATAACCAAAACCCTCACTACCGATTACTACTCCTGAATGAATTTTACAGTGGTTACCAATTTTACAATCGGCATACACCTTTACTCCGGCAAATAAAATAGTGTTTTCTCCAATGGTTACATTGTCGCCAATTACGCAATTGGGATATATTTTAGTGCCCTTGCCTATTTTTACATTTTCACCCAAATACGAAAAAGCACCAAGGTAAACGCCATCCTCAATTTGGCTGGTGATGCTTTGGAATGAAGGCTGCTCAATTCCTGATTTTTCAATTTGAGTTAGCTTTTGGTACTCTTTTAAAAGTTTAGAAAAGCTTGAGTAAGGATCGGCAACTCGAATAAGAGCTGGGCTTATTGCTTGTTTAAGCTCTAAATCTTGTTTTACGATTATAGCCGATGCCTTGGTGGTGTAGATATACTCCGTGTATTTTGGGTTGGCTAAAAAGGCAATACTTCCAGCGGTGGCTTCTTCAATTTTTTCTAGGCGACTTAGCATTAAGCTTCCATCTCCATCTACCTTTCCCTCAAGAAGTTGCGCGACTTGCTGTACTGATATTTCCATTCATAAAATTTTGAGTGTCACAAAGATATGTCTTTTGGCCAGCATCGATAGTATTTGCGCACGATTTTGCTCATCGCTTTGATGTTCGGTAAATCTGCTGCTTCGGTTACTCCTCTTACTTGACCTGATTTAGAAAGAATGAGGATTTCTTGATCTGAAGTCATATAAGCGTTATTGGTTAGCTTACCATGAGAGAAGAAGTACTTTACTTCCTTTGCTTCAATTTGATAGGCTTCTGCAATTTTAGCTTCATCGGCTTTAATTTCTTCTCTGCTTGGTGGTTCATTCGAAAGTACTATTCGGAAGAGGTTTCTGTCTAAGAGCATTCTGCATAATTTGGATAGAATTGGGTCTTCATGATGAACCCAAACTTTTATTGCTCCCCAAATATCATAATCATCTAATTGAAGGAAGGCTTCTAGAACTGGAGCTTCAGTGGCAAAGCGTTCAATCCCCACTTGTTCTTTCAAAAAGACACCCAAGGCTGGGGTATGGAATAATTCGTTTTCCTTTTTGGCTAATTTCCTTGCACGTTTAATGATAGAAATCAACATTTTTTCGGCACTTACACTGGCTTTATGTAAGTACACTTGCCAGTACATTAACCTACGGGCACTTAAAAAATTCTCAATACTATAAATACCTTTTTCTTCTACAACCAAACGGCCTTTATGCACATCCAACATTTTGATAATTCTATCTGCTCCAATTGTTCCTTCTGAAACACCGGTAAAGAAACTATCCCTTTTAAGGTAGTCCAGTCTGTCTATGTCTAATTGGCTTGAAACCAATTCAGAGAGAAATTTCTTTTTGTAAGTTCCATTGAAAATTTCAAGCGCTAAATCTAACCGTCCATTGAATTCTGCATTCAACTTAGAAATTATCATTCGAGAAATCTGTTCATGCGGAACATCTTCTAGCAAACTAAATTCTAAGGCATGAGAAAAAGGGCCATGACCAATATCGTGAAGTAAAATGGCAATAAGTGCTCCTTCAAATTCTGGGTCAGAAATCTCTACACCTTTGTTTCTTAGGTTTTCTAAAGTGGCGCCCATCAGGTGTTTAGCGCCCAAAGCATGGTGGAAACGTGTGTGGTGAGCACCAGGATAAATCAGCTCAGTAAGGCCCAATTGTTTGATCCTTCTGAGGCGCTGAAAATAAGGGTGATCGATGATGTCAAAAATCAGTTCGCTTCTGATTGTGATAAATCCGTAAACCGGATCATTGATTATCTTTTTTTTGTTCAAAGTTTGTGCGTTAATTCCTTTAAATTCGGGCTTGTTGCTAAAGCGAAGCTATGCAAAGATATAATATTTTATGGGCGGACGATGAGATAGATCTGCTTAAACCACACATCTTGTTTCTTACCGATAAGGGTTATGACATCACTCCTGTAGCGAGTGGTGCGGATGCCATTGAGTCGGTTGAAAATCAACAGTTTGATGTTGTGTTTTTAGATGAAAACATGCCTGGAATGTCTGGGCTTGAAACCCTCAAATACATCAAAAGTAAGCGGCCTTCTTTGCCTGTGGTAATGATTACCAAAAGTGAAGAAGAAAGTATTATGGAAGAGGCTATTGGCTCTCATATTGCCGATTATTTGATCAAACCGCTGAATCCAAGCCAGATTTTACTTTCGGTAAAGAAAATTCTTGATAATAAAAGATTGGTGACGGAGCGTACCAATATTGAATATCAGCAAGAGTTTAGGAACATCAGTATGGCCTATAATGAATACATGGATCATAATGAATGGATAGAAATTCATAAGAAATTGGTGTATTGGGAATTAGAGATTGATAAAACAGAGAACAAGAGTATGGCTGAAATTCTGGATATGCAGAAAATTGAAGCCAATAGTAACTTTGCTCAGTTTGTAATCGATAATTATGAAGATTGGCTGAATGATCCGAACATCGATCGTCCGTTGCTTTCTAATAACCTGTTGAAAACAAAGGTGTTTCCTGAGGTAAAAGATAAACCGCTGTTTCTAATCGTCATTGATAATTTACGCTATGACCAATGGAAAACTATTGAGAGTGAGCTGACGGATTACTTTAATATACTTGAAGAATTGGCCTACTACTCTATTTTGCCAACTACTACCGCTTACGCTAGAAATTCTATTTTTTCAGGGCAAATGCCTTTAGAAATGTCGAAGAAAGAGAGCGACTTATGGGTGAGCGATAATGATGAGGATGACGAAGGGAAAAACAATAATGAGGAAGAGTTTTTGAAACGACAGATCAAAAGATTAAGACTTAATATTAAAACGAGTTACAATAAGATCATTCACTCTTCGCAAGGCAAGCAGCTAAACGACCAGTTCAATAACCTGTTGCAAAATGACTTGAATGTGGTGGTTTACAATTTTGTAGATATGCTCTCCCATGCCCGAACAGACATGCGCATGATTCGAGAATTGGCAGCAGACGAATCGGCTTATCGTTCATTAACTAAGTCCTGGTTTTTGCATTCACCTTTGTTTGATCTACTAAAGATGATAAGCGACAAAGGGCTTAAAGTAATGATCACCACCGACCACGGCACATATAGAGTTAAGAAGGCATTTAAAATTGCGGGTGATAAAACCGTAAACACCAACTTGAGGTACAAGCATGGTAAGAATTTGGGCTATAAGGACAGTCAGGCCGTTTACTCCGTTAGAGAGCCTGAAAGATTGCATCTACCGCGCCCAAACGTTTCTACTTCTTATGCCTTTGCTACTGAGGACTTATTCTTTGCGTACCCAAACAACTACAACCACTATGTGAAATACTATAAGGATACATTTCAGCATGGTGGCATTTCTATGGACGAAATGATAATTCCTTTTATTTCGCTAAATTCGAAGAGGGCATAATGAGTACTGAATTGCTTTTGAAATCCAAAGGGCTGAACGATTTAGAAAAGGTTGCCCAAGAAATAATTTCGTTCGGTAAAGAAAACGATATTTGGCTACTTATGGGCCAGATGGGGGCAGGAAAAACAACCCTTTCAAAAGAACTTTGTAAGCAGTTGGGTGTTGTAGATTTGGTTCAGAGTCCAACATTTTCTCTGGTAAACGAATACCTTACCAAAAGCGGAGATGTTATATACCACTTTGATTTTTATAGGATTGAAGATACTGATGAGCTGGCCAATATTGGAGTTGAAGAATACTTCGACTCAGGCAATTTATGTCTTATTGAATGGCCAGAAAAAGTGAGTGAATTGATTCCTGATAAATATTTGAAGATGTTTATCGAGGTGTTGGAAGATGATACGAGAGTAATTAAACTGACTAAACATGACTGAGGGTAAGAAATCGGGGTTTGCTGAATTGGCCAAAGAGAGTAGTCTTTATCCCCAAGAAAAGCTAATGAAGGTTAAGTCGGGCAGTAAGTTGCTCAATATTTCTATTCCTAGAGAAATTTCATATCAAGAAAGCCGAATTGGGCTTACCCCTGCTGCTACGGGTATTTTAGTAAATAATGGGCAAGAAGTTTTGGTAGAGCAAGATGCCGGGAAAAAGACTTTTTTTCTGGACAACGATTTTAGTGAGCAAGGAGCAAAAATAATATACTCTAATAAGGAAGCTTTTGAAGCCAATATTATTGTAAAAGTAGAGCCACCTACTTTGAAGGAAATTGCCTTAATGAAACCAGGTTCAACCGTTTTCTCTGCTTTACAACTTGGGAACTCTTCTTCTGAATACTTTGAAGCACTAAACCGGAAAAAAATTACGGCCATTGGCTATGAAATGCTGGAAGATAAAGTTGGGGGTTTGCCAATTGTAAACGCAATGAGTGAACTGGCAGGCAGTATGGCCATTCCCATAGCTTCGGAATTAATGAGCACAGTAAGCGGAGGTAAGGGAGTGGTTTTAGGAGGAATTACGGGAGTTCCGCCAAGTAGGGTAATTATTTTAGGAGCCGGCACTGTAGCAGAATATTCGGCCAGGGCTGCTTTGGGTTTAGGTGCCGAAGTTCGAATTTTTGATAATGAAATCTATAAGCTCCGAAGAATTAAACACAAACTAGGAAACCAAGTGTTTACCTCAACTATCGATTCGGCTAATTTAGCGCAATCACTAAAATCGGCAGATGTGGTAATTGGTGCTTTGAGAGCAGAAAAAGGAAGGGCGCGCTGTGTTGTAACGGAAGAAATGGTGGCTCAAATGAAACCAGGAGCCGTTATAATTGATGTGTCGATTGACCAAGGTGGTTGTATTGAAACCTCAGAATGTATGAGTCACGATAAGCCAACTTTTGTAAAGTACGATGTGATTCATTATTGCGTTCCGAACATTGCCTCAAGGGCTGCTCGCTCAGCTACAACAGCTTTGAGTAATATTCTTACACCAGTACTATTGAAAATTGCCGATGTAGGTGGGGTAGATGATATGATGTATCAATATGGTTGGTTCAATAAGGGTGTTTATGCTTATAAAGGAAGTACGACCAACTTAGGAATTGCCAGAAGATTCAATCTTCCATTTAAAGATTTAAGCCTTCTTTTAGCCGCCCGCTTTTAGTGTGAAACTGGAATCACTTTATTCATAAAATTGAATATCTCTTTCGATATTTTTCCAAAGTTGTTCTTATGAATGATGTCGTGAAACTCATTGATTTCTAGCGTATTTTTTATTGAGTCATTTGAAAATTTTTGGTAAGCCATACTCCAATTTTGGTAAGATCGGGTTTTGATCTCTTGCATGTGTAAGGTAATCACACTATGATGTCGCTGGTCAGATCGAATGCTCTTGTAGAGTGCATTTACTTTGTCGAAATCGCCTTCAAGGATTTGCAAAAATTGATTGTTATGAAAGAGTAAACAGCCTGTAATGTGATGCTTGGCATTGAACTCACGAGCAGTTTTGAGGATACTTTCAATCTCGTAATCTTCAATATTGAGCACAGCTTTGCTATGGTAAATCAGTTCAAAAAGCATGAGAGTCTCGGTTTGATTAGAAAGTTAACAATACTTTTGAAGTTTTTTAATCATATCTGAAATAGGTCTTTTGAGAAAGAATTTAGCTTTCTGAATTTGTAAGCAAGTTTTTCTTGAGCCACCTTGCGCAAATGTTGGAAACCAAAGCTAAACTTTATGATTCATGCCTGAAACTTGTTGATGAACGAGTGGCTCATATTGAAGATGCTATGCGCAATGCACAGGCTTCGGCCAATGAGGAAACCAAGAGCAGTGCTGGCGATAAGTATGAAACAGGGCGTGCTATGATGCACCTCGAAAAGGAAAAGTTAGCAACCCAGCTTTCTGAGGTTTCTAAAATGAAAATGGGCTTATCTCAAATCAATATTGACAAGAGAAGCGCGCAAGTTGAGCTTGGTTGTTTGGCGATTACTGCCACCGCCAAATATTTTCTTTCCGTTTCTTTAGGGCAAATTAAAGTTGAAGAGGAGGTGTATTTTGCAATCTCGCCAGCTTCGCCAATAGGCAGGGCCATGCTGGGCAAAAAGAAAGGAGATTCATTTGAGTTCGGTGGAAAACAAATCAATCTCCTAGATGTATTTTAGAATGAAGGTTTAGGCCTTCTTCAGAAACATTGTTTTCAATACAATTTGGCTTTTTCCTACTCTACATTCTACTTCTTCTGGACTGCCCGTTAGTCGAATGCTCTTTATTAAATTGCCTCTTTTTAGAGTAGTGTTCATTCCTTTTACTTTCAAATCTTTGGTTACGTGAACTGAATCACCGTCTTCTAGAATATTGCCGTTGCTGTCTTTCGTTTCCATTTTTTATTGAATAAGCTGCAAAGATAGAGGTTTAAATGAGTAGGGCTTTTTCAATCGAGTAAACTCTATTTTTCAATTAGTGTAGCTTCAAACAGTAACCACGCATCCGGATCCAGAATTACCTTAACAGGTTTACTATCTAGCTTTGGTGTCCATTTTTGATTTTTTTGATTGATGAGTACGGTTTTTCGTTCTGTTTTTCCGTCTGCATACACCAATTCAATTTCTAAATCGAAAGTGAAGACCTCTTTCTGAGTTTGGTTTAGCTCTAGGTTCAATTGGCCTTTAGAGTAAGTCCATGTAGCTTCTATTTCTGGTTGACCAGCTTGATACACCCATTGCTTAAAAAACACATCCAAATCTTTGCCCGAAACGGACTCAAAAACCTCTTTCAAGTCGTCAGACAAGGCATTGGAGAACTTGTATTTGTTATAGTACTTGCGAATTGCTTCCCAAAATATCTCATCTCCCACTTCCTTTCTAAGCATATGCAGCACCCAACCGCCTTTTTGGTAAGTGTTGGCATTAAGAATCTCCATATAGTTTTCTACAGAAGTGTCTACAATAGGCACTCGGTTCTTTTTACTGAAGGCAATTACTTGATTTCTATTTCCTAAAACGGTTTCCCAGGCTTTGGCTCTGCCATACTTTTGTTCCATATATAGGATGGTGAAATAGGTAGCAAAACCTTCGCTCAACCATGCGTGATGCCAGTTGCCTTCCGAGGCAGAATTACCAAACCATTGGTGAGCAATTTCGTGTGCGAGTAATCCTTCCACGCTACGTTTTCCTGTTACGGAGTTTTCAGAATAGAAAATATTACCTGCGTTTTCCATTCCCCCAAACTGAGTTTTGGATTGAACATTGGCCAATTTAGCAAAGGGGTAATCACCCACATGATTAATAAACCAATCTAAAATTGGGGCGGCAGGGGCATAATCGTAAAAGCCTTTTTCTCTGTCTTGAGGGTAAATCCAGCTGGAAACTGTAGCCCCATAAACATTGGCTACATTTTGAATGGCAAAACGGGCCGCACCTATCACCATTACTTTGGTAGGTAGCTCAACTTCTGTTTTCCAGTGTGTGAGCATGGTTTTATCATTAATGTTAGTACGCTCTACTAAAAGTCCATTGCCCACCACCTGATAATGACTCGGTGCAGTAACAACCCATTCCACGGTAGCTTTGTCTGAAGGGTGGTCTACAATGGGTAACCAATGTTGACCACGGTCGGGATAATTATCTCCGAAGAAAGTGCGGTCGCCATATTTGTTTTTGGAAATGATAAGGCCAGTTTCCGGAATTCCTTCATAAGCAATTGTAAAAGTTTGGCTTTGCCCTGCCTTACCTACATAATTGATGCTTAATTTATTCCCAGAATGCTCAAAAGGTACTTTTTTATCATCGACCATTAAGGCAATCATCTTCATACCCTTGCCGCTTGGTTTTGTTTTAACTAGGTCTAAATCAAACCGCTGAACATCTTTTTTGAATTTTACTGTGACCAAAGCAATTCCATTGATTTTGTCAGATTCGTCAGTCAATTGAATTTCAAACCTGTAATGCTGAACATCAATTGCACTAAACCTTTCTTGGTGTTTTTGGGCGAGAAGGAGGTTACTGAATAAGCTTAGAATAATTGCTAAAGTGAATTTCTTCATGATGAATATTTTGACTCAAATTAATGAAAATGGCGAAGCAGTAAAAACATTTTCCTATACCCCGAATTGACTTAAATGATGATCAAGGTGCTTATAAAACATGTTGTTCCATTCGCTGATGCTTAGTCGCCCAAAGGAAAGTGACTCCTTATTGTCGAAATGAGACTCTCCAAGTTCTTGCGTTTTTATGAGGTAGTCAATCAACCTTTTTTTCTCAGTTTCGAAGTCTTTTTCCGTAGTCATTAAAAACTGAGGCGCAGTTCTTAAATTCTTCTTGTAAGGTTTCTCGTTTGTCACCATTCCTTTTACAAAGAACTTCAACATCAATTTCATCATACCCTTTGGCGGCTGATGTGTGCCATCATAAATCATTTCATAAGTCACACTGCAATGGGCTAACATTTGCCCCACGTTCATTTTTCCCCAAAGCGGTTGGCTTTCTGGTGTGAGTTTATTGATTCTGTCAATGACCTCTTGAGTAACTTCTAGTTTAAAAATGTTCTTCATAATTGAGTCTGTAAAAACTGAAATCTAATACATGCCTACTTTGCCATTCATTGATTTAAAAATAGCCGGAGAGTTAAACCCTACGCCATCTTTAAACACAACTTCCATTTTTCGGATATTGCTCACGTCTGCTTCTAAATCTCCATCGATGATTAGGATATCGGCTTGCTTTCCTACTTCTAAAGAACCTACTTTATCAGCACGTTCTAAGAATTTAGCGCCATCTAAAGTTGATATTTTTACAGCTTCCGTTAACGAAAAGCCCGCCTCAATAAAAAGCTCAATCATCCGCTGATTGGCATAGCCTGCAATCGTTCGACCTGCTCCAGTGGGGTCGGTGCCTGCCAAAAGTTTTCCGCCCATTTCGTAGAACATTTTCTCCCAAGCCATTTGTTTTTCAAATGCAATTATAGAGGTAGAATCTCTGCCTTGTTGACGCTTATGGCTGATCTCTAAGCTTTCCCGAATTTCTGGACTCATGGCTTCTAAACCGCCACCTAAAACTACTTCTCTATCAGTATAAGGCTCAAAAACGGTAAGGGTAGAAGTTACCGCTACATCTTTTTCAATCAAGAACTCCATTAGCTCTTTCATTTCAGGAGCGTCAATTGGCAAGGTGCGTAATGCTTGACCACGTTTAAAGGCAGGACAGAAGTCATCTACCTTGTCGCCTACAAAATCGGAACTTTGGAAAAAGCCATGCTCAATATTGTCAATGCCAATTTCGGCTGCTTCGCGGTAAGTCACAGAGCAGATATGGCCAGTTACTTTTTTGCCTTTTGCGTGCGCAGCGTTCACTACGCTTTTTAGGTCTTCTTTCGTAATATTCTGATAAACTTTAAAGGAATTGATACCTCGATCTGCCCAATAATTCACCATTTCTGCAGCTTCATCTGAACTTTTAATAACACCTACTTCAGGTACTGATGTGCCTTCTCTTTCAATAAACGGGCTCGTTAAGTCCATTTTTGGCCCTAACATTCTGCCTTCTTCAATCCATTTTCTAATGTTCAAATCCGTTTGCGGTTCAATGCTTCCAGCAGTACGGATGGTAGTTACACCTCCGGCCAAATAGAGACGAGGGAAAGTGAATGTCATTTGCGAAACACTGAAAACTCCATCGAATGGTTTTGGGTAAAAAATATGCTCGTGGAGCATCACCATTCCGGGCATTATCGTTTTGCCTGTGCAGTCAATCACCTTAACGCCAGCAGGAATGGTTACTTCGCCCGTATTTCCCATGGCGGTAATAACTCCATTTTCGAAAATCAAAGTTTGATTCGTTTTGATGTCTGCACCAGTGCCGTCAATGGTTTTGGCATGGGTAAGGGCCACAATGTTTTCTTGTACAGCCACATAAGGTCGTACTGCCCTTGAAAATTCTTGAGCTTTCAGTATTTGGGTTGAAAAGAAAATAAGCAGAACGAGGACTGAGTTTTTAAAGGACATAGTATTGATTTGAGTATTGAAAGTTAAAGAATTATGCTTTCTAAATTAAGCTCGAACGTTGCATATGTTAGGCAAGCAGAATAAATTGTAAGATGGAAAGTTTGGTAAATTTCTTTGATAATATTCCCACAGAGTTTCGGGCGGGGATTTTAATTGGCGGAGTGGTGCTTTTTTGGATTATTGAAGGTACGCTTCCGCTTTTTGCTTTCCAGTATAAAAAAGTGAGACATGCAGGGCTCAATTTATTTTTCACTTTAACTACGGCCATTATTGGCTTTGGCTTAGCAGGTGTACTTTTGGCCGCTTCAGATATGGTAGCCAATAATCAGTTTGGACTGCTATATGTCATAGAATTACCACTTTGGGGGCAATTGATTGTTGGTGTTTTATTGCTCGATTTTATAGGTGCATATTTGGTGCATTATACCGAACATAAGGTGAAATGGATGTGGAAATTTCATTTGGTACACCATAGCGATACCACGGTGGACGTTACTACGGGTTTGCGACACCATCCCGGAGAAACCATTTTCAGAATTGCATTTACCATTCTTGCTGTAATTATTGTAGGCGCACCTATGTGGCTTATCATGGTGTATCAGAGTCTTTCTGTGCTTTTTGCTCATATAACTCACGCTAATATTCGCATGCCGAAATCAGTAGATAGAGTACTTTCTTGGCTATTTGTAACTCCCCTAATGCACAAGGTGCATCATCATTATACACAACCATTAACGGATACCAACTTCGGAAATATCTTTTCTATTTGGGATCGCATTTTTGGTACTTTCGCTCAAGTAGAAGATACAAAGGAGTTGATTTATGGGATTGATACCCATATGGACCCCAAAGAAAATGATGATATGGTGAACCTCCTTAAAATTCCTTTTCAGCCTTACAGGGTTCCAGAAGAAGCACAAGTTCAAAATCTGATTCCGAAGAAATAGATGAAGCTTTCTCTCGAACAAAAAACCATTCCTTATTTAACTACTCAGTTCGCTCAGGCGGGCAAAGTGGTCTTTATTTCTATTCGTCCAAAAAGAGGTGAATTGCCGCAAGCTGTGCAAGAAGTTAAAGCCATTGAAGAAATAGGTTTAGAAGGAGATCATTACGCTTCGAAGGGAGGTAAGCGCCAAGTAACACTGATTCAGGCTGAACATATTCAGGCTGCGGCTTCCATGATTGGCCAAGCTGAAATTGACCCTTTATTATTGAGAAGGAATATTGTGGTGGAAGGAATAAATCTTCAAGCCTTAAAAGGAAAGAAGTTTAGAATTGGAAATGCAGTGTTAAAGCACACTGGCGATTGTCATCCTTGTTCCAGAATGGAAGAAAATCTAGGAAATGGCGGCTATAACGCTATGCGTGGGCACGGAGGAATAACCGCCAGAATTTTAACCTCTGGTTTAATTTCTATTGATGATGAACTTAGTCCAGTGGAGCAGCCTCTGGAATTTCCTTGACCAGATCTACATTCTGCGACTGGTCAGGTCCTCCTGCCATAATTAATGTGCCTCTAGTGCCATCATTGGCTTCGATTACAAAAATTTCTTCCTCATCTCCTGGATCGGTCATGCCATCAAAGCGATATGTTTTCACAATTTTGAGTTGGTAAGGGGTGTATGTTTTTTTACTGGCTGTGGCTACAATATTGTTTTCTTTGGCGGTAAACTGCTCTTTAAAGCCTTGTTCGTTTAGTTCTGCCAATACCTGCGAAAGTGTTCTATCGTTAGTTTTCATAATGCTTAATTTAAAATTTGTTCTTACATAACCTTTTAGGCGGCCTAGGGTTTAAAGAATAGCGAAAGGGTTAGTTTCTGAAACTTTATAGTCATATTCTTTTGTTCAAGATGTTTCAGAAGCTGTAGAAAAGACCGTACTTTCGCAGTCTGAATAGAAAGGCAAACGGCCTTTACTAATTACATGGGGCCGACTGGAATTGACAGTAGGTGTAATGCAAGTGTAAGCATGCAGGGAGTTGTGAGTATTTCCCTTAAATAAAACTTTCACATTTATAATTGGCGAAAGACAATACGCCCTTGCTGCCTAATTAAGAATTAGTAGCAATGTGTCTCTCTCACCCTCTGGTTTGCCGGGTGGGAAATCGAGGCATCACATGCAAACCTGGCCATTTCTAGGTGTCGTGATAGAAGCGGTAAGATCAATTGCGGATAAGGTGTAGATTAGGTTGGTTGCTGACCTTGCTACACTCGAAAACTAATCAGCGAATAAGCATGTAGAAGGCGCTTAGTGTTCCTTATCTGGACGAGGGTTCGAACCCCTCCGGCTCCACCTTCGCCCGCTGAAGCCTTGTGCGTAAGCGGGCTTTTTTTTCTCCACCGAAGCCTTGGTGTAAGTGGATTACCTGAGTACTGCCGGGCTTCGGTGGAGAAACTCCACCACTGCGTCCACCGTAGCTTTAGTGAATGTGGACTGTCTATTATAGCCTTAATGAAGAGGGGCTATTATACATTTTTACAATTTTTAAACTCACTTTTCTTGTGTGTGAATAATCTCATAATTTTTTATCTTGAATAATAAGAATTTCACCCATGCACACCGTTTACATCCTCAAATGTTCTGATGACTCCACTTACGTAGGTTGCACTGGTAATCTTGAAGAAAGATTAAAACGGCACAATAAAGGCGAAGTGAGTTACACAAAATCAAGGCTACCTTTTGAGGTGGTGCTCACCATTAATTTCCCTGAGAAATACAAGGCTTTTGAATTTAAAAAGTACTTGAAATCTGGCTCAGGACGAGCTTTTATGTATAAAAGATTTATTTGATTTCAAATCCTCTCCTCAAACGAATAATTAATCGCCTTCAACCTGTCTAGATAAAAAGCATAATAGCGTTTCTTTTATCTAAAAGGGACTATAGTCTACTATTAAAAAGTGCGATATAATACACTATTCAGCGGTAAAGCATAGTGTGAGATGTGATTATCACGTGATAAGTGCAGTATAATACACTATTGAAGAGTGAGGAATTAGGCATTATCAATTACTTTAAACCAATTCCTCTTCAGTATCTTTGCGCTATGCGTTGCTCCTCAGGTAAAATTCAATACGATTCTCAGCAGTTGGCCGAAGATGCCCTGATCGATCAACATATTTACAAAGGCTTTGCAGAACACCAAGGGCCACAAAATGTATATGAATGTCGTGACTGCGGTTACTGGCATATGACCTCTAAAAATGCCGAACGCTTACCTCGCCTTCAAGAAATGATTGACTCTGGCGAAATGCGTAAAAAGCAACAAGCCAGCCAGTGGGAGCGAAGGTTTTGATGCTCTTGATAAACTGTCCAAAAGTTTAGGTCGTAATAAAACGAACTTATATAGAACCATAAAAAATGTTGAATAACTTTTGGAGAGTTGTCGTCACTCTTCTCACATAACCTTCCTAATTTCGTTGCATGGAAATGTCTCAAAAACCCCTTGCCGAACGCATCCGTCCTCAAACCTTAGACGACCTGATTGGTCAAGAACATTTGGTAGGGAAAAACGGAGTTTTGCGCAGGGCCATTGAGTCGGGCGGAATTCCATCCATGATTCTTTGGGGACCTCCGGGTGTGGGTAAAACCACCATTGCCAATATTATCGCGAATACGGTTAAAGCACCTTTTATCCCGTTGAGTGCCATCAGTTCTGGCGTAAAAGAGATAAGAGAAGTAATTCAAAGAGCAAAATTTCAATCGAAAACCATTCTCTTTATTGATGAAATTCATCGCTTTAATAAATCACAGCAAGATGCCCTTCTGGGGGCGGTAGAAAAAGGTGATGTTACCTTAATCGGTGCTACCACAGAAAATCCTTCGTTCGAAGTCAATTCTGCACTTTTGTCGCGATCGCAAGTATATACGCTCAAAGCGCTTTCTAAAGAGGATTTACTTCGTTTGGTGGAAAGTGCCATTCAGAAGGATAGAATCTTAAGTCAGAAAACCATTCATTTAAAGGAAACCCAAGCGCTGTTCAGTATTTCGGGTGGAGATGCTAGAAAGCTGCTCAACCTACTCGATTTGGTGGTGGAAAATCTTGGTGGCGAAGAAGTAGAAATCACAGACGATAAAGTGATTGATATTGCGCAACAGCGTGTGGCCATTTACGATAAGTCGGGCGAACAGCATTACGATATCATTTCTGCTTTCATCAAATCTATTCGCGGCAGCGACCCCAATGCTGCTGTATATTATTTAGCGAGAATGATTGAAGGCGGTGAAGACATCAAGTTTATCGCGCGCAGGTTGGTCATATTGGCTTCGGAAGATATTGGAAACGCAAACCCCACTGCTTTGGTGATTGCCACCAACGCATTTCAGGCCGTAAGCATGATCGGTTATCCTGAAGGCAGAATTGTGTTGTCGCAATGCGTTACTTATTTGGCGGCTTCCGCTAAAAGTAATGCGGCCTACATGGCCATTAACCAAGCCCAAGCTTTGGTGCGTCAAACTGGCGATTTACAAGTGCCATTGCCCATTCGCAATGCGCCCACCAAATTGATGAAGGAAGAGGGCTATGGCAAAGGCTACAAGTACTCGCATGACTTCCCCGGCAACTTTGTAAACCAAGAATTTATGCCTGCGAAAATTAAAGGAACCAAACTTTACGATCCAGGTAAAAACCCACGCGAAGAAGAAATGCGCAAGCGTTTGCAAGCGATGTGGAAAGAAAAGTATGGGTATTGAAATAGTATTGAGTACCTAGTACTTAGATAATAGACTTTAGCATTCTGTACTAATGGTCGGAACCCTCCAAAAATTCTCTTTCATTCATTGAATGAAGCCATTAACTCCTGTTGATCTAGGAGCGCCAACTTTTGGAGGGTTTTGTCAGAGTATAGTAAAGCCTAAATCTTAATCAACGAATTCTGAACTACATAATTAGCGGTTTCCTTTGCCCAAACCTGATAGGTAAGTTTAGAGGGATGAACACCATCACTAAAGAAATCTGCGCTGGTCATAGATGGATCTATTTTATCGATCCAATTTTCAAAACTGATTTTCTGGGCATCGTAAAAAACATTGTCATGTTTGGCGATGGTTTGCTCAAGCCTTTCGCCCAGCATTTCAACCAAGTTCCCCATAGAAAACTTAATGAGACTGGTAAAAGCAGGAAATAGCTTAATTGGGGGCATGCTGGTGAAGAGAATCGGAGTGTTTCCGAATTTTCTCTTCAAAGCAATAATCAAAGCATCAATATCTTTTGCCCACTGATTTGGGCTGTTGAAAGTAAACGAATCATTTCCGCCAAGGCCAACCACGAGGAGATCGGCTTCCGTTTCTTCAATTTTTGGGATTAACCTTTCCGTTACGCGTTTAGCAGTATAGCCGCTTTTCGCATAGACCTTCCAGTTGATATTTGTGCTGAGTTGAGTGGCCAAGTGATTGGCAAAAGTTCCGGTAAAGCCTTCTTCGTGCGTTTTCACACCCACCCCGGCAATGGTGCTTTCGCCAAGGGCAATGATTTTAAGTGGTTTGGAAGAAGAAAAAGATAGGATACTTCCTTCCGTACCTTTTGCCTCGGGCAAAGAAGGCACGCTGGCGCGAATTCTTTTGCCTTGAAAGTACATAATTGGCAACAGGGGAATAGTAATCAATGCACCAAAAATGTACTTACTGTTCATCTTTTATCCTCTACATTCAGAAATGGCCTTTTCTAAAATGCCGAGTACTTTGTCTTTGTTCATGCCAATCATTGAGGCAGGGAAACCCACTTCTAAGTTTGAGATAGAAAGACTTTCTTCTGTTTCTGAATAATCGAAATCCAGCGATATTCCATTTTTAGACAGGTAACCACTGATGCCTTGAAGTTCGATGCCCTGACTTTTTAATTTACCTCTCAGGCATTCAAAGGTTGCGGGATTTACTTGATTAAATTTCTTCATCTTCTTCGTCTTCATCTTCTTGTGAACCTTGAACTTCAGCAATAGGCTTAAATCCTTCTGGTACTTTTTGCTCTGCTGTATGATGGAAAATCTCCAAAACTGGCGATTCCTTTACTTCAGGAATGGTGAAAGTAACCAACATATTGTTCAAACTTTCGCGAATACGTTCGTAAGCCTGTTTTACATCGCTGGCGGTAACCATCATCAGATTAGAAATCTTCTTTTCTTTACCAGAATCAGCATCTGCAGCCATGTATACTACTTTGCAGTTAAAGAATGTATCAGCATCTGGGTATTCAAAAACATCTGTAACTCTGCTTTTTGCAATACCAGTCACTTGAAATTCGCCCATTACACGCTGGCCAATTTCTTCATAGATTTTAGCTTCGGCTTCGGTAAAAGAAAGGGCATCGGCCAAGTAAGTTTCGCTCACGCTTTTAGTACGACCTTGCTCGTCTTCCTTCATATATTTCACCTTACAGGTAAACCAAGTCTTCATAATTCCATTCTTTAAATGAGGGGTCAAAAATACAATTGATATTGATGAAAACAGTAGAGATTTGGAATTTCTATCGAAGAAAATTGCCCGAGATTTAGATGTAATTACCTCTGGCTTATAAGTTTTATATCAGCTATCTTCTCGAAGTCGAATAATTTGTTAAAAATTTCGGTACTTCACGCCAATATGAGTCAAGTATTCCCTTACCCCAGTCAAATTGTTGTCACTTGTTTTCCAAAACAAAGCCCTTGGCTTGCCCAAGAAATTGAAGCGCTAGGCTTTAAAATTGAAAGCCAGAGTATTACAGAAGTAGAAGTAAACGGCTTTATGGATGATTGTTTAAAGCTGAATATGTTTTTACGTACGGCCGGAAGGGTTCTTTTTCAAATCAGAAGGTTTAGAGCGAAAAATGCAGATGAGCTGTACAGAGAGCTGTCTAAGATACCTTGGGAAGATTATTTCGATACAGATGATTATTTCTCGATTACCTCTTATGTAAGGAATGATACCATTACAGATGATCGTTTTGCTAACTTAAGAGCGAAGGATGCAATTGCTGATCGATTTGTAAAGAAAACGGGTAAACGCCCAGACTCAGGCTCAGATAGAGATGGTGCTGTTATTCATTTATACTGGAAGGAAGACAAAGTACGTGTATACTTCGATACTTCAGGGCAAACCATTGCCAAGCACGGTTATAGAAAAATACCGGGCAAAGCCCCAATGATTGAGTCTTTGGCGGCCTCGGCCATTATTGCCAGTAATTGGGATAGGAAGAGCACATTTGTAAACCCAATGTGTGGAAGTGGTACTTTGGCCATTGAAGCAGCTTTGCTAGCCACCAATACCGCCCCGGGTTTATTCCGCGAAAACTTCGGTTTTATGCATATTAATGGATATAGCGAAGACTCATGGCAAGGCTATATACGCCTAGCAGAGCTGCAGCGTAAAAACCAGCTCGATTTTAAAATTATTGCATCAGATTTGAGCAGTGGAGCTGTTACCTCCGCCAAAATGAATGCTCGAACAGCGGGAGTTGATCATTTAATCGATTTTCAGGTTTGTGATTTTAGAGAAACTGAAATCCCTGAAGAAGCAGGTGTAGTAATGTTCAACCCCGAATACGGAGAGCGGCTTGGAGCTGATAAAGACTTGGAAGAAATCTACTCTGCCATTGGCGACTTCTTTAAACAGCAGTGTAAAGGATATATGGGTTATGTGTTTACTGGGAATTTAGACTTGGCCAAACGCATAGGTTTGCGTACTAAAAGAAGGATTGAATTCTACAATGCAAAAATTGACTCTCGTTTGTTAGAGTATGAATTATATGCAGGAACACGTAAAGAGAAGTAATTGAAGCTATTGAAGAAAATATGGTCCAGTTTTCCAGTGCAACTGATTGTTGTACATGTTAAATACAATCAATTTTTATTGGTGTACTGGTTCATTTTGTTTTCGGCAGTTGGAGGTAGTTTTGGTGAAAATTTAGGCATTCCCTATCTGTTTTTAGACCCTGTTTATTTGGATGAGGTCTCTATTTGGGGCTTTATCATTATGGGTATTGCCGTGGCTGGGTTCGGTATGGCCTTTAATGTTACCAGTTATATTTTGGATGGTTTCAGGTTTCCATTTTTGGGTACTTTGCCCAAGCCCTTGGCTCATTTTTGTATCAATAACTCGCTGATTCCTTTTAGTTTTTTGGTGTTCTATGTGGTTAAGATCATTGAATTTCAAAGAGATGCAGGGGTTGGAGAGGGCTCAGAAGCTTATGTGAAAGTAGCAGGTGTATTGATTGGTTGTATTTCTTTTCTGATCTTTTTGTTTGCCTATTTTTTCAAAACAAATCGAGACATTTTTAAAGTGTTGGGAATTAACCAGCAGCTTAAAATTAAACGAACCAACAGCCAAAAATTAAAGGCTTTTAGAAAATTACAATCCTTAAAAAGGAGTAGGGTAAGAGTAGACTATTATTTGAGTCTCCGTTTTAAGGTTTATTCTACTAAGCGTTTTGAAGAGTATTATGATCGTTTGGCGATTTTAAGGGTTTTTCTACAAAATCAGAGAAATGCGATAATTATAGAGTCGTTGGTGCTACTGCTCATTTTTAGCTTAGGGCTTTTTCAGGATGTTGCCGTTTTTCAAATTCCCGCTGCCGCTTCAGGTACGCTATTACTCACGATGATAGTAATGCTGACAGGTGCGCTAAGTTTTTGGTTTAGGTCATGGATTATCAGTGGAGTTCTAGGGGTCTTCATTATTTTGAATCTAGCTTTCACTACAAATTTTTTGAGTTACCAGTACCCAGCTTATGGTTTAAATTACGAAAGCACTCCAGCAGAATATAAATTAGAAAACCTCCAAGAATATGCCTCAGAGAAAAATGTAGAAGCTTCTAAGGAGTATATGCTTGAGGTGCTCGAAAACTGGAAAGCAAAGTTTAAGGAAGATAAACCAAGAATGGTTTTGATTACCGTAAGTGGTGGGGGGCAACGCTCTGCTTTATGGACAACAAATGTTTTGCAGAAGGCAGACTCTGTTTTCAAGGGTGACTTAATGAACAATACCTTTATGATTACAGGTGCCTCTGGAGGCTTGTTTGGTGCCGCTTTTTATCGAGAGCTGGCTTGGAAGAATTTAGACCCGCAAGCGCACGAACATTTAGCTGATATTAGTAAAGATGTGCTTAACCCAGTTATTTTTTCTTTATTGGTCAACGACCTGTTTATCAAATTTAGAAATTTTGAATACGGTGGTTTCAAGTATAAAAAGGAAAGGGGCTACGAGTTTGAACAGCGTTTAAAATCTAATCTACATGGCTTATTAGATAACCCAATTTCGGCTTATAGAGCACCAGAATATAATGCCGAAATTCCTCTGTTGATTGTAGGTTCTACAATTACCAATGATGGCAGAAAACTCTATGTTTCACCTCACCCCACTGCTTTTTTTAATACTGGAGCAGACAGAGATCACTCAAAAATTCAGGGGGTAGATTTTAATTTGCTTTTGGCTCAGCATCAGCCCGACAGCTTACGTTTTCTTACGGCTTTGCGAATGAGTGCCACATTCCCTTATTTTTCTCCCTCAATTGTGCTACCTACAAAACCTCGAATGAGTATTGCAGATGCTGGGATTTCAGACAACTACGGGATTTCAGATGCAACCACATTCCTACATGTATTTGAGGACTGGATCATGGAGAATACTTCGGAAGTAGTGATGATTACCATTAGAGATTCAAGCAAAGAACCCCCAGTGGAGGCTGATCATTCAAAAAATCTAATTCAGAAATTCATTTCACCTATTCAAGGTGCAGTGAAAAGTTGGGATCAGATTCAGACGATTAAAAATGAACAGCGCTTCGATATGATTTCATCTGACTACGGAAGCCATTTAAGGCGTGTTGAATTTGAATACCAAAATCAGAAGTCGAACCGTGCCTCTTTGAGTTGGCGATTAACAGACCGTGAAATTTTGAATATTCTCGATGGCATTAAAGACGACATCAACCAAAAGGCCTTGAAGGAACTAGAGAAGTGATGCTATTTGGAGAGCTGATAATCCTTGACCAAAATATTGGCAGATAGGTTTAGCTTACTCGTAAGATTTCTGATCATTTCAACAGTTAACTTTCTTTTTTTATTCAAAATTTCTGAGACACGATTTTTTCCGCCAATCTCAGAGATCAGGTCTTTTTGTTTGAGTTGCATTTCCTCCATTCGTATCTTAATGGCCTCAATAGGGTCTGGTGTTTCGATCGGATAGTGTTTTTGTTCATAGTCATCGATGAGTAAAACAAGTAAATCTGCTTCGTCACTTTCTGCACTGCCTATTGGAGCATCAAAAATTGCTTCCAATTGGTTTAAGGCTTTCTGATACTGCTCCTCGCTTTTTATAATTCCTGTCATAACTTAAATCGTATTGGCGTCTATTCTATCATACTCAGAATGTGTTCCTATAAAACGAATGAATGCCCATTCCTTCTCAAAGTTGAATTTCACAACCAATCGAAAAGCATTTCCTTTAATGTTAAAACCACTCTGCTTTCCTTCAGAATACTAGCATTGGCATAAGTAGATTTTATGTCACTAGGAGATTTCCATTGACTGCTCATGGCTGTGTCATACCAAGTTTTAAGGTATTGTTCTGCTTCATTATGCTTTTCCCAGAATAATCTAAGGGTACTTTTAGCTATAATTCGTTTCATGAATACATTCAAAGATACATGTTAGTTCCATATATGGGAACTTTTGGATTGAGTTTTTTATTGATACCGTTGATTTTTCTGATCACTACTTCCTCCTAACAACTGTTAGGAAACTCACTGCTTTTGCTTAAATTCGCAATCCAATAGCTTAGAACACCATTTTATGCAAGAAGTAGCACCATACAAACCCAAAAATAAAGTAAGATTAGTTACAGCCGCCTCACTTTTTGATGGTCACGATGCCGCGATTAACATTATGCGGAGAATCATTCAGGCCACTGGTTGTGAGGTGATACATTTGGGGCATGATAGAAGTGTAGAAGAAGTAGTGAATACTGCTATTCAAGAAGATGCGCAGGCCATTGCAATGACATCTTATCAAGGTGGTCATGTAGAATACTTCAAATACATGCATGATTTATTGAAGGAAAAAGGTGCTGGTCACATTAAGATTTTTGGTGGAGGTGGAGGTGTAATTCTGCCAGAGGAAATTAAAGAACTAATGGACTATGGCATTACCCGAATTTATGCACCAGATGATGGACGTAAAATGGGTTTGCAAGGCATGATCAACGATATGGTGCAGCAGTGTGATTTTCCTACAGGAGAAAACATAACTGACGAAATTGACCATATCGTAGAGAAAAATACAAAATCGATTGCACGATTAATTTCTGCTGCGGAAAACTTCCCAGAAGAGTCAAAAGGCGAAATGGACAAGGTACACGCCATGGCCGACAAAGTAGAAACTCCAATTCTTGGAATTACAGGAACTGGCGGTTCTGGAAAATCATCACTGGTAGATGAACTAGTGAGAAGATTCTTAATGGACTTTCAGGATAAAACCATCGCCATTGTGTCGGTAGATCCTTCAAAAAGAAAAACAGGTGGAGCGCTATTGGGAGATAGAATTCGAATGAATTCGATAAACAATTCACGCGTTTACATGCGTTCATTGGCTACCCGTCAATCGAATTTAGCACTTTCGAAGCACGTGAGAGAAGCGGTTCAAATCTTAAAAGCCGCTCAATACGATCTGATTATTTTAGAAACTTCTGGTATTGGGCAATCCGATACTGAAATATTAGACCACTCTGATGTGTCGCTTTATGTGATGACGCCAGAGTACGGTGCGGCAACACAGTTGGAGAAAATCGACATGCTCGATTTTGCCGATGTAATTGCCCTCAATAAGTTCGACAAACGTGGTGCGCTAGATGCACTGCGTGATGTTAAAAAACAATTCCAACGTAATCATGGGCTCTGGTCTGTTAAGGTTGATGATATGCCAGTTCATGGTACCATCGCTTCGCAGTTTAATGACCCGGGAATGAACTCGCTTTATCGTGTAATCATGGATAAAGTGGTGGAGAAAACGAGTGCTAAACTGGAATCCACTTTTGAGATCACCAATGAGATGTCAGAGAAAATCTTCGTGATTCCTCCTAGCAGAACGCGTTACCTATCTGAGATCTCTGAATCAAATCGTTCCTACGATGAGTGGGCTTTAAATCAAGCTGATGTGGCTGATAAACTTTACGGTTTGCACACCTCAATGGCCACGCTCAAGAATTCAACCATTGCAGATCGCGATCGATTGATCAAAGGATTGCAAGAAACTTACGAGCAAGTAAAGCTTGATTTGGACCCTAGAAACTGGATTTTAATTGAAGAATGGGAAGCCAAGAAGAAAACTTATACCGATCCCGTTTACTCTTTCAAAGTTCGTGACAAAGAAATTAAGATTAAGACACATACCGAGTCGCTTTCTCATACGCAAGTGCCGAAAGTATCTTTACCAAAATTCAGAAGTTGGGGAGATATTTTAAGATGGTCGCTGCAAGAGAATGTACCGGGCGAATTCCCTTATACTGCTGGTATTTATCCTTTCAAAAGAGAAGGTGAAGACCCAACCCGTATGTTTGCGGGTGAAGGCGGGCCGGAAAGAACCAACAGACGTTTTCACTATGTAAGCTTAGGAATGCCAGCCGCTCGTTTATCTACGGCTTTCGATTCAGTAACACTTTACGGAAACGACCCAGGTTACAGACCTGATATTCACGGTAAAATTGGTAACTCTGGGGTAAGCATTTGCTGCCTAGACGATGCCAAGAAACTGTATTCAGGTTTCAATTTGTCATCACCAACTACTTCGGTTTCAATGACCATTAACGGTCCTGCGCCAATGTTGCTTGGGTTCTTTATGAATGCCGCCATCGATCAGCAATGCGAGGTGTACATTAAAGAGAATGGCTTAGAAGCTGAGATTGAAGAGAAAATCAAAGCGATTTACAAAAAGAAAGGTGTAACGCGTCCAGAATACCAAGGCGAGCTTCCTGAAGGAAATGATGGCTTAGGACTCATGCTTTTGGGCGTTACGGGTGATCAGGTTTTGCCTGCAGATGTTTACCAAGAAATTAAAACGAGAACACTTTCTGTAGTGCGTGGTACGGTGCAGGCCGATATTCTAAAAGAAGATCAAGCACAAAACACTTGTATTTTCTCAACTGAATTTGCCCTTCGTTTAATGGGGGATGTTCAGCAATATTTCATCGATAAGAATGTAAGAAACTTCTATTCTGTATCGATTTCGGGTTACCATATTGCCGAGGCAGGCGCGAATCCAATTTCGCAATTGGCCTTTACTTTGGCGAATGGCTTCACTTACGTTGAATACTACTTGAGCCGCGGAATGGACATTGATAAGTTCGGGCCGAACCTTTCTTTCTTCTTCTCTAACGGAATTGATCCTGAATATGCGGTGATAGGCCGTGTAGCCAGAAGAATTTGGGCGAAAGCCATGAAGCAGAAGTATGGTGCAAATGCTAGAGCGCAAATGCTGAAATATCATATTCAAACTTCAGGTCGTTCGTTACATGCGCAAGAGATCGATTTCAATGACATTAGAACTACTTTACAGGCTTTGTATGCGATTTACGACAACTGTAACTCTCTGCATACAAATGCTTATGATGAGGCCATTACCACTCCAACCGAAGAGTCTGTACGTAGAGCAATGGCCATTCAGTTGATCATCAATAAAGAACTAGGTTTAGCGACTAACGAAAACCCACTGCAAGGGTCGTTCATTGTTGAAGAGTTGACCGAATTGGTAGAAGAGGCAGTATTGCTAGAGTTCGATAGAATTACAGAACGTGGAGGAGTTTTAGGTGCTATGGAAACCATGTATCAGCGTAGTAAAATACAAGAAGAATCACTTTACTACGAGACACTTAAGCATACGGGTGAATTCCCGATTATTGGGGTGAACACTTTCTTGAGTTCTAAAGGCTCACCAACCGTTTTACCGAAGGAGGTCATTCGTGCCACTCCTGAAGAGAAGGAATACCAAATTAAGATGTTGGAACAACTTCAGAAGGGAAATGCCGAGAAAGCGGAAGAGCTGATCAAGAAAATTCAGTCTGCAGCCGTTCAGAATCAGAATATTTTCGAAGAATTGATGGAAGCCAGTAAGTATTGCTCACTTGGTCAAATCACTTCGGCATTGTTCGAAGTTGGTGGCCAGTACAGAAGGAACATGTAGTTTTCACTCGTATTTTTAGACACCTGTCAGGTTTTAAAAACCTGACAGGTGTCTATTGTACCTAAAGTATTAATATTGAAAAAGCTCATCAGCCTCTTATTTTTTATTGTTGGGCTTCAAGTATCCCTCAAGGGTGATTTGGCTGCGCAAACCCCTTCGAATGAACAGTCCATTTATCTTCAACTCAATAAATCTGTTTTTGAATTGGGCGAAGATTTGTGGTTTAGTGCTACCGTTTTAAACGCGCAAAGTTTACTTCCTTCTAGTCTTGATTCTTCCTTGTTTGTAGAACTAAGGAGTAAAGCCGAAAATCAGGTCGTTTTTAAAGAAATTTTTGAAATCAGTAATGGTTTTTCAGAAGGTCATATTTTCCTAGCCGACACATTGAAACAAGGTGAGTATAGCCTTTTTGCCTTTACTCGAAACTCCTTTTCTGATGACGTGAAAAAGACCAAAAGCATTCTGCTTAAATCAAGAATCACTCCTTCAATTTTGGTAGATGTAAATTTTGATAATGCGTTAACGGCAGAGCAAAACACATTCATTCCAAAAATTAAAGTGGTGAGAAGGTCTGGTGAGTTGGTGAAGAAAGCCAAAACTAATGCTGAAATATGGAGTGAAAATAAGCGTGTAGCCCGAGTAAAAACCACTACCGATAGTTTAGGCATTGCCCTGCCCAATTTTAATAAATTAAAGACCTTCGAAAATTTAGTGTTGAAGATTGATGTCGACTCTGATTTGGGTGAAGAGCAATTTGAGCTTCCTGTTGAACTGTCTTCAAATACGCAGCGAATCCAATTCAATCTAATGCCAGAAGGAGGGAGTCTTGTTCAAGGAATTTCTACGCAAGTTGCCTTTAAGGCGGTAAATAAAAACGGAGCACCTTTAGAAATTGATTCGGCCATAGTTCAGGATGAAACGGGCAATTTGGTTACTTCTTTTAAGTCACGCCATAATGGAATGGGTAGCTTCCATTTCTTACCGCTGCCTTCCAAGCAATATTCAGTTTCCATCATCTCTCCCAAAATCGATTCGGTTTTTAACTTTCCAAAAGTATTTGATGCTGGATTTGTATTGAATGTTTCCCGACAAACGGAAAACGATCTTCTTTTTGCGATTAAAAAGAGCAAGAGTTTTGAAGGAGACTCTCTGACGTTCTCTATTGAGCAACGAGGGCAGTTGTTTTATGAGTCAAAGATTATCATGTCTGGTGACGGAGTACCATTGAAAGTGCCAACGGTGTCGCTTCCTATGGGCATTATCAAAGCCAGTTTATCGAATAACGTGGGGCAAAAAATAGCAGAGCGATTGGTTTTTGTGAACAACCAAAAAAGGCTGAACATTACTTACGAACTGAACAAAACCAATTACACCACAAAGGAAAGGATTGATCTTAAGTTGAAAGTAACCGATAACCAAGGTGAGCCCATTCAAACTTCCATTGGGCTGTCTGTGGTAGATGAAGTCTTTAAATCTGTATTTGATGAAGACCATATTGTTTCCTTTTTCTTCTTGTCGAATGAAATTAGGGGGCAAGTCCATAACCCTAAGAGCTACTTTTCTGGTGAATCAAAAACCGACAGAGACAATTTGGATTTACTTATGCTTACACAAGGCTGGCGTTCATACCGTTGGCCTAGAGTCCAATCAGAAAATTTAACCAATTCGGACTTAAAAGTTTCGGTAAAAATTAATCCTAATTCAGTTTCGAAAAAGGTGCTTAAGACCCTTGACCAGCAAAAGATACAGGTGGTGTCTATGTTTGGTGCTTCAATTTTAAATACAGATAAGAATGGAGAATTGATGTTAACAGATAATATGCTGTATTGGTCAAAAGGGGGAAAGATGTTTTTCAAAACCGACCAGCTTGAAGGGGCGCTTTTAAATTTCCATACACCTTTTGATGCTACGGTTAAATGGAGCTGGGATATGCTTGACCAGCAAAAGAGAATATTTGCTTCGACCAAAAACTGGAATATTCTTCCTCAAATAGAAAATGACGTAAAGAGGCTTGATGATTTTGTAGTAGAAGCAACTCAAGATCAATATGGAGTTGCTGGTGGCCATGCAAGGAATATAATTGAGGGCAAGAATACGGACTATGTTTGTACATTTGATATTCTCAACTGCCGTAACCATTCGTTTGGCAGAAAGCCTAGGGATGGTGAACGGCTCTATATAAACGGAGTTCTAAAAACCTACAGAGCACCTAAAGAAGCAAACTCTACAACCTACTTTAATGGCTATTATGGGATTCCTGAAGTGTACGAACCAGATTACGATAAAGTACCAGAAGACAGGGTTTTTACAGATTACAGAAATTCCTTGATTTGGAGGCCAAGTATCCTCACCAATGAAAATGGCGAGGCTGAGGTTTCCTTCTTCACTTCCGACATTCGGTCCATTTTTAATGTCCATATTGACGCTTATGGTGATAACGGTCAAATGGGAGCGCTCAAGTTTGATATTAAAGTGTTGAAGTAAACATTGAAGCGAAACACCTGTCAGGTTTCCAAAACCTGACTGGTGTTTATAGAACCCACTGTCGCAGGTTCTCCGATTTATCTGCCTTTGGCAGGACCTGTGACTCACTATGGTCCTTAGGACATTGTCCGCATAAAATCAAACCAGAACCTAAACATACTGAGCCTCCATAGGTGTGTCTGCCACCATTTCATTGATTTTCGGCTGAATGATCCAAACACCAATAAAGTAAAACCAGATCATGAAAAACTCTCCTGCAAAATCACTAAAGCTAACTTCTCTCTGTAATTCAACAGTTTTATAGGTCTTAGCTACAAAGTATAGCGAATAGAAAATGCCAAAAATGGAAAGAAAATGAAGTGGAAGCATAATTGTAAGTAAGCCAAAAGGAAGGGCGGAGTTAAGGTCGGGTTCTGCCTCAAAATCACTTAATCCAAATAGAGCCATAAAAACCAATACTGAAAGGATATAGATGAGTGGAATGAAGAAAAAAATCTTGAACTTTTTAACCTTCATTTTTACTGTATTAGGGACTTTTGTTTGCAAACCGATGGCGATTGACCAAAACCAACCGAAAAGTACATACATCACTATTAATGCAACGCAAGGAATTATGATTGCAAAACTTTTCAACGTAGTAGCATCTAAGTCATTGGTGGTAGTGGCGTAGCCAAAAAAGAGGGCAAACGTGATGGCGTACCCTAATAGAGGAAGTCCAATTAGCATTGAAAATAATTGCCAGTGCTTCGCCTTGAGAAAAATGTCTGTCATTTTTTAGAAGTTTAGTGCTTTTAGGTGTTTTTAATAAAACAATATAGTCAAGTTTATAATAAAAATAAACATATCAAAGAAAGTGTAATTTTGAAGCAACTGTCGCAGGTTCTCCGAACCTGTGACTCATTATGGTCTTTAGGACTCTGTCCGCATAACCCAAACAGGAAACCATAAGTATGATAAACCTTAATTAGTCTATTTAATTATGAGTACGGCCTATCGGTTTTCTGAAAATGACATTCCTCACTTCGTTACTATGACTGTTGTGGAATGGGTAGACTTGTTCAATCGTCAGCGTTACAAGAATATTATAGTCGAAAATCTGAATTTTTGTATCAAGAATAAAGGCTTGATCGTCCATGCCTATGTCATTATGTCGAATCATGTTCACTTGATTGTTCGAACTAGAAATGGAGAGAACCTTTCTTCATTGATAAGAGACTTTAAGAGGTATTCTGCCAAAGTGATTTATGATACGTTGAAGCAAGATCAGCGGGAAAGCAGAAAGAACTGGCTGCTGTGGATCATTGAAAGTCAGGGAGAAATGAGTAGTTCGAACACCCATTCCAAGATTTGGATACATGAAAATCATCCAATCCCATTGGATAGAAATAACATGTTTGAAGAAAGGCTAAATTATATTCACCTCAACCCAGTGAGAGCAGGAATCTGCTTCACACCAGAAGACTATGTTTATTCAAGTGCTGGAGCTTATGCTGGAGAAATAGGTTTAGTGAATGTGGAATTAGTTTGAACGGGACAGAGTCCCTTTTTAATAAGCCGTCACAGGTTCGAAGAACCTGCGACAGGGCGGTTAGCGCCAGAAACTTTCGCTTTTAATCAGTGAGTCAAGTTTTATATCTTCTCCAGTTTGATGCTTCAAAGTATTGTATACATTTTTCAAATTCACAGAGTCATCCCAATAACGATAGTATAGGTACTTTAAATAGGGGCTTTGGTCGTGCTCAAATTCGGTTTCTAATACTTCCCTATAAGTGCTGTCGGAAACGCCCAAAGCAAGATTCAGTTTCCTGAGGCTGAGTCCATTTCCAACCCAATGCGTTTTAGGTATATCATAAAGGTAGTATAACGCACTTAATGTGTCTCTTTTCTTAAGTTCTTCATTTGAACTTCTCATGGCCAAATTTGCTGCCCTTCTTTCTTCTGAAAACATGTCATATCTAGAATTCAGATTAATGACATTTTTTATGGTCTCGCTATACCATAGGCCACTTTTAAGATCAAAAAGATCGCATAAGTAAGGCTTGTTATTAATTATCTCAACACGGTATTTGATGAAGTTATAGCTGTCATCAAAAATGGAAAGGAAGGTGATTTCAGAGTGAGAGTTAAAATGTTTAATATTAGAAGTATGTATTTTCCCTTGCTCTAAATTTACATGATTCACGAGTGAAATATTGTTGAATTTGATCTCGTCCTTTATTTCCTTGTCAAAAATATAATTGAATACATTTCTCTGAACCTTGTTAAGGTTTTTCACTCTTTTGGCAAAAGCCTCATTACTCCATGAGTTTCTGATTAGTGAGTGATCATAATCATTGATACTTTTCGCCAATTGTTGGGCATATAATTCTATTGCCTTTTTGTTTTCAAGCGTTAAGGCAATGTTGTTCTCAGTCTTACTCTTTGAGCAACCAACTACTAATAATAAAATGGCAATTAAATAGAGACCTCTAAACATTAATATTCTCATTTCTGAATTTCAATTTGAGAAATGGTTTTCAAAAATGATACGATTTGATACGGTAATGATACGATCCAGTATTCAAGGGTGTGATACGATTTGATACGAAAATAGACGATTATGATACGGTTTTCTACTCAAACCAGACCTATAGGTTTTTTAAAACCTTATAGGTCTCATTAACCCTCCAGCTTCTTTAATACTTCTTCGCGGTAAGATTGGCCAATGGGAATTTTGTGTTGCGGAAGCTGAATCTGATTTCCTTCTAAGTATTCAATTTTACTTTTGGCAATGATATAGGACTTATGGGTGCGCATAAATGCAGAAGAAGGTAATTCTTCCATAAGCTTTTTTAAGGTAGTAGTGACAATGAGCACCTTGTCCTGCAAATGGGCTTTTACATAATCACCGAGGGCTTCAAAAAAGAGAATTTCTGAGAAGTCAACCTTGTAGACTTTTCGGTCGGCTTTGAGTAAGATGTACTTTTCGTCCGTGTCAGTTTGGTAGATGCTTTTCTCCTTTACCTTATTCACCGCTTTTACAAAGCGCTCGAAAGAGAAGGGTTTTAGTAAATAATCGGTGGCGTCAAGTTCAAAGCCTTCTACGGCAAACTCAGGATAGGCCGTGGTAAATACCACCATCGGTTTTTGGTTCAGCGACTTGTAAAAGTTGATGCCTGATAACTTGGGCATGTTAACATCCAGGAAAATTAGATCAACGCTTGATTTGCCGAGGGAATTCATGGCCTCAAAAGCATCTTTGCAGATGGCCGTAATTTCCAAATCAGGATGATCTGTGCAATAGGTTTTCAGTACATCGCGTGAAAGCGGCTCATCGTCTACTATCAGGCATTTAATCATAGCTTAATTGTTAAATGGACAGAGAATTTGTCTTGCTCATCTTCTACTTTAAATTCGTGCTTTTTCGGGTAAATCAAGGCCAAGCGAGAAGATACATTCTGCAAACCAATTCCGCCATACTGTCCCGCTTCCATGTCATCAATTTCTCCTTTGTTATTCACAATGCTAAAATTGATTTGGCCATTGCTGCACTTCAAATGCATGTGCACAAAGGCCGATTCTGAAACACCCTTTACGCCATGTTTAAAGCTGTTTTCAATGAGGGGGAAGAACAAAAGTGGAGCAATCATTATCCCTGCAAGGTCACCTTCTATTTGAAAATTGACCTCGGTACTGGCATCGGAGCGTAGGCGCTGCAAGTCGAGATAGCCCTGAATAATGTCTACTTCTTTTTTCAGGCTCACGCGTTTGTCGCCCACTTCGTAAATCATGTAGCGCAAAAGGTTGGAGAGTTCTAAAACTGAAGCCGCAGTTTTATCACTTTTCACCAAAGCCATGGCGTAAATGCTATTCAAACTATTGAAGAGAAAATGAGGATTGATCTGCATTTTCAACGATTTCAATTCCAGTTCTACCTTTTCCTTTTCTACCTGCTGCAAAGTATACCATGATTTGGATAATTTGAGCAAAGTGGTGAGCACAAGGTAAATGATAAAAATATTGACCAAAACCTGCCATTCGGTAAAGGAAACCATATAGAACTCCGTTGGCAGAACAGGCAAAAGTATTTCAAAAGTGAATTCGTGAACTAGGTAAGCCAAGGCAATGTCTACCGCTATGAAAAGCATATAAAGTAGATATTTGCCCTTCTGAAGAAACCTTGGAATTAACAGGCGCAAATTCACATAGACCAAGAAGACCAATGGAATGTGAAATAGGATAGCGTAGAAATAATCGATGAAAGCAAAAAGTGCAATGGCAATAGAGAAATAACTCCCAATTGCGTAAATGGACAGCACCCAAAATACAGAGTGCTGTAACCATTTTAAGCGTATAAGTTTGTTTAGCGCCTTCATTGTATTATGCGGGTATAACTTTCAGAGTCGTCAAATACACTTTCGTCTTCCGAGTACTTGGCTAGAAATTTCTGAAGCTCTTTAGGCTGGGCGGTGATCAAAATGGTGCCGTCTACATTTTCGTGTCGCAGACGAATCAAGTTGCTTTTGAACAGTTTATTGAGCTTGTCCAAATCGAATTGAGTAAGGTCGAGTTTGTTGCCGTTCAGCTTCAATTTCATAAAAGTGTGAACTGGGAACATATTTTCTCCAAAGGCAGCATCAGAATACTCAGGAAGTGGGTATAAATCCAAAAACATATCATGCCCTATTTGGACTAAGTGGGCTTGATATACTAGTCGCTCATCATCATCGACTACTACCATTTTATAGCTTTCATCACGTACAATTTGGTAGCTTCCATCATATGAAGCTGTATTTTTCGCTAGCCTCTGAGAACCTTCCAGAAGCTTGTCTAAGCCGCCTAGTTTTGCTTTCCCAAAAGTTTGAATCTTGGTCTCTCTTCCTGCCGAATCACCCCGTCCAAACATTAATTCTGTTTTTTCCTTTATTTCAGGGCTCATGATTCCTTGCATTATCGCATCATAATGCCGCTGAATAGAATCACGGTCTGTTATAAGTTCACCGTTGACTCTCATCTCGATTGGCCCGTTTACCTTTATCTTCCACCCATTCCCAAAAATTGAATCGGTGTACACAGAAGCTTCTTCGTATTGAACATTGGCTTCGGTATCCTCTTTTTCGTCTTCTTGCATTCGCTCGAATAGGATGTAATCATCTGGATCTTCTCCTGTTTTCCATTTTCCAATTAGTTCAGGCAAATACACCAGTGTGTCATCCGTGTAAATAGGAAACAATGAATAAACGCAGGAGCTTAAAAAGAAGCACAGCAGTAGGAGCGTGGCGAATATTTTGGTTTTCTTTTTCATGTGTTAGATATTTTGAGTTTTTGATTGATTCAAAAGTGATATCTGAACCTAACCCAGCCAAAAAATATCGGTGAACGCCTTATTTCTCTGGATGAAACCTGAAAAATTTACCCCTCACCAAGAATGGCATCCACTACTTCGGTAAAAGTATGGGCCTCCACTTCGGCCAACTCACTTTTTTCTACCATGGCCATTAACTGAATTCTTCTGATGCCCAGCTTCTTTGCTGGAATCAAATCACGCTCTTTGTCGCCCACCATCCACGATTGAGCAGGATCGACATTGAATTTAGCCATTCCTTTCTCCAACATAAGCGAGTCTGGCTTGCGCATTAACGACTTACTTACGCTATCCACCAAAGGCGCATAATAGAATTGATCAATTAGATTTCCACAAGCTTCTTGAAGTAAATCATGGCAGTCGTCCACCAATTTATCGTCATAGTATTTTCTGGCAATTCCGCTTTGGTTGGTCACTACAACTAATTTATAACCAGCTTCTTTTAGTCTTTTCAAACCATTCGGAACGTCTTCAGGAATTATAAATTCTTCAATTTTTAGAATGTGTCGGCCTAACTCTTTGTTTAACACACCGTCCCTATCCATGAAAACACATTTGTTCATTTTATTCACTTCTTTTCTTTTGTGATTAACATTTAATTAACTTCCCCGTTCTAAACTTTACGGGGCTCAACTCCCAGACGGATAAAACTAATGATTTTAACTGCTTTGAAGGAATTATTCTTTCAGAGTAGATTTTTTGAACCATGTAATGAAAGATAGCCTAGTCATTATTCCAACTTATAATGAAAAAGAGAATGTCGCGGAAATTGTTCGTGCTGTTCTTTCTCAACCTTCTGGTTTTGAATTGCTTATTGTGGACGATAATTCGCCAGATGGCACGGCAGAAATCGTAAAAAACTTAATGTTGGAATACCCTGATCGCTTACATTTAGAAGAGCGGGCAGGAAAATTAGGTTTGGGTACCGCATATATTCATGGTTTTCGTTGGGCTTTGGCCCGTCATTATGAATATATTTTTGAAATGGATGCCGATTTTTCACATCCACCAGCAGACTTAAATAACCTATATCACGCCTGTAAAAACGATGGAAACGATGTGGCCATTGGATCGCGCTACGTAACAGGAGTAAATGTGGTGAACTGGCCCATGAGCCGTGTAATGCTTTCTTTTTTTGCCAGCTATTACGTGCGCATGGTGACGGGAATGCCTTTTAGAGACACTACTGCAGGCTTTAAATGCTATAGACGTAAGGTACTCGAAACCATAGATTTAGACAAAGTGCGCTTTATGGGCTATGCCTTCCAAATCGAAATGAAATTCTTGGCTTGGAAATTCGGCTTCAATATTACAGAAGTGCCGATCATTTTCACCGACCGCACCAAAGGCAAATCTAAAATGAGTGGCGGAATTGTGAAAGAAGCGGTGTTAGGCGTAATGCAAATCAAAGTGGGAAGCCTTTTCAGAACTTATAGAAGAGAAACTGAAGCGGATTTGGAACAGTCGTTCAATTACGCAGAAAGGGAAGCTTAAACTTCTTAGAGGCACAACTCAATCAAACCTAATGGCCGTTACTGGTTTTATTCTGGCGATGATGGCCGTAGGAATAATCAGCACAAATGATACTAAGATCAATGTCAGTAAATTGAGGCCGATGGTCACCGACCAATCCCATTCAATGGGTACATATTCCATATAATAGTTGGCGGCATCTAGGGGAATGATGTGGAAGAAATCTTGAAGTAAAGCAAAACCAATGGCTATCGCATTTCCCACCAATAAGCCTTTGAGTACTAACCTAAAACCATTGTATGAAAATATTCTTCTAATGAGGCTATTCGAAGCGCCCAATGCCTTGAAAGTGCCAATCATTTGGGTACGCTCCATAATGAGAATAAACAATACCGAAACCATATTAAACGAGGCAACCAATAGAATTAGCCAGATGAAAATACTTACGTTTTTGCTGAGCAGATTGAGCCAGTCAAAAATCTGCACGAACTTATCGTCAACCCTTTCTGTGTAATGCTCTACGCTTAATTTGCCAATGATGGAATCATCTGCAGCCGCAATATCATCTATGTTTTTGAGGTAAACTTCATAGCCTCCCACCTCATCACTCTTCCAGCCATTTAAGCTCCGTATCACATTAATATTACCAATCATCATTTGGTCGTCAAAAGTATCGAGTCCAGTGCTATAAATCCCTTTTACGGTTACCCTACGGGTTTTGGGAGGATCCATAATAAAGTAATTGATCACCTTGTCGCCAATTTTCAATCCCAAGTTTTTGGCCATTTTAGAACTGATCATCACATCTGAATCTGTAGAAATACTGTCATTAAAACTAATGAATTCGCCTTCTACCATGTACTTGTCAAATAGGGCTTTATTGAAGTTTGGCGTCACTCCTTTAAAGATAAGGCCATGCACTTCACCATCTTTCGAAATTAAACCCGGTTTATGAGCGTATTCTTGGACATGCTCCACATAAGAATCTTCCATCAATGCCACCATGCGGTCTGCATCAATCACAATCGGTTCTTCCTCATATGAATTATTAAGGGAGAATTTTTTGATTTGAATGTGGCCAGAAAAGCTAAAAATCTTGTCTTTGATATTCTCCTGAAACCCGCCAAGCACAAAAAAAGCAATCATCATAATGGCCAAACCCAGCGCAACGCTGGCAATGGCAATCTTATGGATCACGGCCGAGAAGCTGTTATCGCCCGGATCGCTGATTCTTTTTGCTATGAAATAAGGGAGGTTCAAGAATATGGTTAATTTTGATGCTACCGTTAAATTTCAAAGATAACGAACCGAATGAATAGACTGCTATTTGCCCTTTTTATTTTAATGACATGTTTTGGCTGTCAATCGCAAACCGAGCAAAAGGAAGCTCTTCGAGTAGGAGCAGAAAGAATGCAGGAATATCTCCCCTTGCTCGAAGGAAAAAGAGTGGCCCTGGTGGTCAATCAAACTTCTATGGTAGGGCAAACGCATTTGGTAGATACGCTGCACAGCTTGGGCGTTGACATTAAAAAAGTAATGGCACCTGAACACGGCTTTAGGGGCGAAGCACCAGACGGTGAAAAAGTCAACGATTCGAAAGACGAAAAAACAGGCATTCCAATCGTTTCGATTTATGGCAGCAATAAAAAGCCCACCCCAGAAATGTTGGAAGATGTGGACGTGCTCATTTTTGATATTCAAGATGTAGGGGTGCGCTTTTATACCTTCATCAGCACCATGCATTATGTTATGGAAGCTGCAGCCGAAAATAACAAACAGGTCATTGTGTTCGATAGGCCCAACCCCAACGGTATGTACATTGATGGCCATGTAAAAGAGGATAGTATAAATTCTTTTGTAGGAATGCATCCAATTCCGGTGGTTCATGGGCTCACGGTAGGCGAACTGGCGCAAATGATTAATGGAGAAGGGTGGTTAGAAAATGGGGTAAAAGCTGATTTGACCGTCATTAAAATGAAAGGCTGGGACCACAATGCTACTTATTTATTGCCCGTAAAACCTTCGCCCAATTTACCGACCGATAATGCTATTGCGCTTTATCCTTCACTTGGTTTTTTTGAAGGCACGGTAGTGAGCGTGGGCCGAGGGACCGATTTTCCTTTCGAAGTGATTGGCCACCCTGATTTTAGTTTGGGTTCTTATACTTTCACTCCGCAACCCAATGAAGGCTCTAAATATCCGCCACTGGAAGGCAAAGAATGCTTTGGTCAAAGCTTTTCTGGAGTAGAGCAACCGCATGAGTTGACGCTGCGCTACTTGATTACTTATTACAAAGCCTTAAAGGACAAAACCGAATTCTTCAAAGATTACCTTACCCTTTTGGCCGGAACTGCCGAACTGCGAAAGCAGATTGAAGCTGGAATGACCGAGGAAGAAATTAAAGCGACTTGGCAAGAGGGTTTGAACTCTTACAAGGCCAAGCGGAAGCAATATTTGTTGTATAGAGATTTTGAATGAACGAACAGAAACTTGTAGATAAGGCAATTACACGGGGGCAGTTAGTTATTAATCTACCTGTAATAATTATTCTGATCACAACCATTGGCGTCTTCCTTTCTTTCCAAAGAAAACTTGGGTATCCAGAATATTTCACTCTCTTAGGCCTGCTTTCTGGTTTTATATTAAGTTGGCTTTACTGGAGTTTATCGGTAGCAAGATGGAAGGTTTGGGCCTATTCCAATGTGAATGACCTTGAACTACTTAAAAATGAAGCTGTAAAGGCTAACATAATATGGCCAGAAGGTAATTTCTTTAATCGTACGATTATTTATAGTAGAAGTCAAAGGAATCAGCTGATAGAACTAGAAAACAAGAACTACAGAATACCGTTTCTCAAAATTGATAAAACAGACCTACCCAAGACAACAGTTCTTAAATACCCTATAGTAAATACTGTTTTCAACCTTGTTTTGCCTGTTTTCATGGTTTCGGTAGGGGTGTATCTGATTCTGTCAGACAGAAATATAATTGGGGGAATATTTGTTTTATTTAGTTTACTGAGGCTAGTAAAGGCTCTAAAAAATCTGGTTAATAAAAATGAAATAATTATTACTCTGCATGAAAAGGGGATTACCATCGGTAAGGATAGGTTTGGTTGGAACGAAATTATTGAAATTGAAGCTACATTTGGAGTAGCGGGCAGGGAAGATCAAGTGTTGAAAATAAAGACCTTAAACAATGTTTTTAACCTTAGTATAGGAGATTATAACCTCCCTGCTGATGAAATAAATGAGCGAATTTACATTTATAGAAATATGGGTCGAATATGACAGACTTAAGAATTATATATATGGGCACGCCTGAGTTTGCGGTGCCTAGCTTACAAATTTTGGTAGAGAATGGCGTCAATGTGGTGGCCGTGGTAACTGCGCCTGATCGTCCGAAGGGCAGGGGGCAAAAATTAACCACTACTCCCGTGAAGGACTATGCCGTTTCGCAGGAGATCCCTGTGTTGCAGCCTACCAATTTAAAGTCTCCAGAGTTTTTAGAAGAACTGAAAAGCTACAATGCCAACCTACAGATTGTAGTGGCTTTTAGGATGCTGCCAGTAGCCGTTTGGGACATGCCCGAAATTGGCACTTTCAACCTACATGGTTCTCTGTTGCCGCAATACCGAGGTGCTGCGCCTATCAACTGGGCGATTATCAATGGTGAAAAGGAAACGGGTGTGACCACCTTCTTTCTGAAGCATGAGATTGATACGGGGAATGTTATTTTCCAAGAAAAAGAACCCATTGGGGAAGAAGACAATGTAGGCGATGTATATGAAAGACTAATGCAGCGAGGTGCCAAATTGGTGCTCAAAACGGTTCGTGCCATTGAGGCGGGTGATTATCCGCAACTGCCACAAGACGAGTCGGTGGAGATTAAACATGCGCCCAAAATCTTTAAAGAAACCTGCGAGATCGACTGGAAGAAACCGACCGAAGAAGTCTATAATTTCATTCGAGGTTTATCACCTTATCCTGCGGCATGGACATGCATTAACGATAAAAATTTCAAAATCTTCGCCACCAAAAAAATGGACTCAGGCAAAAAAACTGAGCCGGGCGAGTACAAAACAGACAACAAAACCTTCCTTCATATTCAAACAGGAACGGGCGCTTTGGCCATTACCGAATTGCAAATGGAAGGAAAGAAACGAATGGATATTGAATCGTTTTTAAGAGGAACACAATTATGATCAGGACCATTGTAGTAGCGATTTCAGAAAACTATGCCATTGGCAAAGACAACGATTTGCTTTGGCGACTGCCCGATGATTTCAAATTCTTCAAGACGGTGACCTCAGGAAATCATATTCTGATGGGACGCAAGACTTACGAGTCACTTGGGAAGCCTTTGCCTAACCGTACTTCGGTGGTAATCACGCGAAATAAAGATTTTGAAATGCCAGAAGGCCATGTGGTAACGCACAGTTTAGAAGAGGCTTTGGCCCATTGCGAAAAACAAGGATTGAGCGAATGCATGATTATTGGCGGTGGGAAAATTTATACCGAAGCCATTGAAAAGGGCTTAGTCGATAGAATGTTGATTACCGAAGTACAAGCCACTTTTGAGGATGCTGATGTCTTCTTTCCTAAATTCGATAAAAGTGAATGGAAGGAAGAAGGAAGAGACCATCATGAAGCCGATGAAAAGCACAAATATGCTTTCGACTTTGTAACTTATGTTCGCAAGTGATGCTCTTTTTTTTGCCAAACTTTCCAAAAGTTCGAACTTTTGGAAAGTTAAGCCATGAGTCAAATTCGATAATAAATGTCTTTAACCAACAAAACCATCTGGGTTACAGGGGCTTCTTCAGGAATTGGAGAAGCTTTGGCCATGCAGCTTTCTGCCGAAGGGGCTCAATTGATTCTCTCTGCCCGCAGACTAGCCGAATTGGAAAGGGTAAAGTCTAATTGTTCCAATCAAGACAAAATCAAAATCCTTACCCTCGATTTAGCCGAAGCCGATAGCTTGGCCACCAAAACCAACGAAGCCATTGCTCTTTTCGGGCAGGTGGATATTTTGATCAATAATGGCGGCATCAGTCAGCGGTCTTTGGTAAAAGACACTAAGCTTGAGGTCGATCGGAATTTGATGGAAGTCAACTACTTCGGGAATATTGCTTTGGCCAAAAACCTGCTTCCGCATATGCTCAAAAAGGGGAGTGGCCATTTCGTGGTGGTAACAAGCCTGACTGGTATTTTCGGAACGCCTTATCGCTCTGGCTATGCGGCCACAAAACATGCGCTTCATGGCTTTTACGATAGCCTTCGTGCCGAACTGGAAGATGATGGAATCAAAGTAACGATAGCTGCACCGGGCTTCGTGAAAACCAACGTGTCGGTAAATGCCTTGGTGGGTGATGGCTCAAAAGCCAATGTAATGGACGATGCCCAAGCCAAAGGGATTTCTGCAGAAGATTGCGCTAAAGCCATCATTAAGGCGATCAAAAAGGAAAAGCGTGAAATTTACATTGGAAAAGAATCTTACGGAGCCTATGCCAAAAGATTTGTTCCAGATTTATTCGCCAGAATGATTAAAAAGGCTAAAGTGAGGTAGTTGTATTTACTTTCTGTAAACCACTACAGAGTCACATACTAAGTCATGAATACATCGGTTGTCCTCACGGGTGTATGACACCATCACTGAGAATATTCTTAAGACAAACTTAAGGATGCTTCTTATTATAGCTACGGGTAAATTTAACCTGCTGGCCATATCTGATGATTTTGTAACTTTCACACCAAGAATTCTGTGGCCAATTGTTCCTCCATATGTGGATACCATCATTGGTTCGTAGACAATGATAAGTAAGACCATTATTGAAATTCTAACCCAGTCAGGTACACCTCCAATACTGTCGATTGCAAAGGCAGCGGAGACCATTACAACCAAAATGAGAATGAGATCTACAATAGCGGCTTTAATTCTGAAACTTGTTTTGGGGTATTCCATAAAAAATATTCTTCCTACTAAACTAACAAAATTCAGTATTGGGCATGTCGCCAACTATGTAAATTTCTCAACATTTTATTTGCTGAACCTACAAAGGGGAAGATGGAAAAATAGGCTGCTTTAAGTATAAAACAGCCTATTCGTATTAATTACATATCAGCAATTTCTCTTACTTCGATATTGCCATCTTCAGCATTTAAAATTGGGCAACCTTTCGATAATTCTACGGCTTGGTTCATATCGGTAGCATTCACCATCAAGTAACCACCAACAATTTCAGCACCTTCGGCAAAAGGGCCATCAGTAACTAATTGTCCGCCTTTTGATACTTGCATGCCTTCAGCTTTTAAAGGCAAACCATCAATCAATTGACCCTTTTCGGCCAAACCTTGCATCCATTCACCCCACTTGGCCATTTCAGCTTGAACTTCTTCTGGAGACATTTCGGCCATTCTTGCATCGCCACCTCTAAACAGGTATAAAAACTTTTTCATCGTGTTAAAAAATTATGGTTTAAAATCGAGTTCTCTTTTTGAGATTCACCCTATTGACGAAAGTCATGCTGAGCAAGGGACAATTTGGCGAAATTAAATTTGACTTTCTTTTTTCATGGCCGATTTCAGAATGAGAATGGCCTTGGTTTGTTCTTCAAAATTTAAGGAAGCGAAGCCTAAACGGATACCATTATGGCCTGAATTATTGCTGTCGTAGTTTTTCCAGTCTGGAATTACCATTTCATTAGCCAAGCAAGTTTTGGCAATGCGCTCCCAATTCATTCCTTTCTTTAGCTTCACCCAAAAGGCCATTCCGCCTTCGGGAACATAAAAACTGATGAATTCTGAAAGATGGTCTGTGAGTAATTGATGGAAATGGTCTCTCCGTTCGTGATAAAGCTTAAGTGCCTTTCTACTGTGTCTCTGAAGGTCGCCTTGCTCAATCATTTGTGCCAAAGCTCTTTCTAATATGGTGTCGCCTTGGCGGTCAATCGTTCTTCTTAAATGCGCTGCTGCCGCAATAAAATCAGCTGGCCCTACCATGTAGCCCACACGAATGGCGGGCGCAATAATCTTACAAACTGCTCCCATATAAATCACATGGTTTCCTTCATCGGCACTTGCCAAGGGTAAAAGTGGAGCCCGCTGATAATGGAAGTCGTAATCATAGTCATCTTCCAAAATGGCAAAGCCGTATTGATGTGCTAGTTCGATTAAATGCAGCCTTCTTTCGGGGCTAAGCGTTACCGTAGTGGGGTGATGATGATGGGAAGTAACATACACCGATTTGATTTTATGCTTTTCGCAAAGCGCTTGAATGTCGTTGGTATTTAAGCCATTTTCATCCACCCTTACCCTAAGTAGCGAAGCGCCAGCATCGGTCAAAGTAAGGCTTGCGGCAATGTAATTGGTTTCCCCCACAATGCTAAAACCTCCTTTTTGGTGAATCAATTGCGAAGCCAAATACATTCCCATTTGGCTTCCACGCGTGATAAGTATATTTTCCTTTGAGCAAGTAATTCCTCTGGTTTCTTGAAGGTAATTGGCTAAAACTTCACGCAAAGAGTCATCGCCAAAGAAGGAACCATAACTCAAATACTTAGCATTGTAACTGCGTGATACGATGCTGCGGTAATGGCGCAGAATCTCCACGATGGGAGCAATCCGAACGTCTGGAATTCCCTCGTCAATCGTTAGCATTGAAGGCAATTGCGCATAAGGTCGGTGGAGGTGCTTTCTCGCTTCAAATGAAAAACCAGCTTCAAGTTTTAGTCCTTTTCCAACGCCTTGCCCTCGTGGTTTTACTTCAGGAAGTTTGTCGCTTACAAAAGTGCCTTTGGCTGGAATGGTGGTGATCCAGCCTTGCCCCATCAATTCGTCATAGGCCGCAATCACTGTTTTTCGGTGCAGGCCAATTTGCAAGGAAAGACTTCTTGTGCCAGGCAGTTTGGCGCCACTTTTAATCACTCCCGACTTGATCATGTGAATGATGGCGTTGTGCAACTGAAGATAAATGGGCGTTTCAGCGCTGCGATCTATGTGGATTAAATTCTTAAATGAAATCATAGTGGACTACTGGGTAGTGCTAAAGTGGATTACATCAATAGTCCGATCAATTTAGATATTCGTAGCATATAACAAGAATATTATGGCTGAATTTTCTAAATCTACTTACAATAAAGTGATCAGAGGAAGCAAGAGAGCACTCTACGATAAGGCTTTGGTCTACGAAATCCTCGATTCACATTTCCTTTGTCATGTGCCGTATGTGCATGAAAATGCTGCCATTGTAATTCCAACGGCCTATGGTCGAAAAGGAGATCGACTGTTGATTCATGGTTCCATGAAGAACAGAATGATGCTTTCACTTTTGGAGCAAGAGAAAGTGAGTTTGTCGGTCACTCATTTGGATGGGCTCGTGCTGGCGCGTTCGGTATTTCATCATTCGGTAAATTATAGGTCGGTGGTAGTTTTTGGTTCGTCTGTATTGATTGAAGATCCTGCTGAGAAAATGGAAGCATTAGAGATCATCACTGAAAACATTATTGCTGGTCGCTGGGCAGAAGCTCGCGAGCCTAATGAAAAGGAATTGAACAGTACCTTGGTGATCGGCATTGATATTACAGAAGCTTCTGCTAAAGTACGTGATGAAGGGGCGGTTGACGAAGCCTTTGATCATGATTTGGATGTTTGGGCAGGAGTGTTGGAAATGGAAGTTCATCCGGGCAGAGCGGTAAAGAATGAAGACTGCAAAGCAGGTTTAGATACGCCCGCTTCGGTATTGAATTTTAAGTTTCAGAATAAAGGGGTGAAGCGTTAAATTCCATCCTCTCATTAAAGAATAATATGATCGAAATTGTTCCATACGAATCAAAGTATCAGGCTGGTATTGACCTTATGATGCAAGAAATTGCAGAAGAGTTTACCGAGCCTATTATGGGTGGACAACAAAGCAATTCGATTGTTTTTCCAGATAAGCATTGGGTGGCCACGTTCGATGGTCAGGTGGTTGGGACTGTTGGTTTGATGATCATTAAACATGAGTATGGGATTTTAAAGAAGATGATGCTCAAAAAGGAATTTAGGGGTTCGGTTCATAATGTTGCAAAACTGCTACTTCAAACAGCTATCGATGCATCCGAGAATGATCAGCTTGAGTGTATCTATTTAGGTACAATGACTCAATTTAGGGCTGCGCAAAGCTTCTACCAAAAACATGGATTTCAGCAAATTGATGAAAAAGAGCTCCCGGCTGACTTTTTGAGAAACCCAATTGACACACTGTTTTATAAGCTGAGCTTGAAGCTTGTTTCGAAGATCTAAAGAAAGCCAATCGGCTAGGTCACCAATGCCCATTTCTATATACTCAATACTCCATACCCAATACTCCAAAGTGCCGCTCAAAAAATTAACATTTCAGAGCTTCTTAATTATGAATAGGTTAGGGTATTAATCGGAAGCCTGACCATGAAAAAACTCTCTCTATTACTCCTTACTGTCTTTCTCTTTTCTTGTTCCACTTCAGAAAAAACGAAGATTGATTTGCTGATTGACCACGCCAATGTGGTAGATGTAAAAACAGGGCAATTGATGCCTGATCAGCAAATTGGGATTCGAAATGACACCATTATTTTTGTTCGCGAAGCTGGAAACAATAGTGACTACACCGCTGCCAAAACTATTGATGCAACGGGCAAATTCGTTATTCCTGGGCTTTGGGACATGCATGTGCATTTTAGAGGTGGGGAAGAATTGATTGAAGAGAATAAGAATCTGCTCCCTTTATTTATTGCCAATGGCGTTACGGGCGTTCGCGAAGCTGGTGGTGATATGACTGCTGAAATTTTTAAGTGGAGGGAAGAAATTAAGTCGGGTATACTTACTGGCCCATTAATTTTTACTTCGGGCCCAAAGCTAGATGGCCCACGTGCAACTTGGGCGGGCTCAATTCCTGTAACAACCAAGGATGAGGTAATTCAAGCAGTGGATTCGCTCGAAAACATGGGCGTGGACTTCATTAAAATTTATGACAGCACCATTTCTAAAGAAGCTTATATCTGGATTATTGAAGAAGCCAAAAAACGAGGAATTACCACTTCGGGCCATATGCCTTTTACGGTAATGTTGGAAGACGCGGTAAATGCGGGATTGGGTTCTGTTGAGCACCTTTATTACATCCTCAAAGGGGCTTCGACCCAAGAAAAAGAAATAACACAAGATGTAATTGATGGTAAGGCAGGCTTCTGGGGCTCGATGGATAAGCTAATTGCTACTTATGATGAGACTCAAGCGCAAACCGTTTTTGACATGCTGAAAACGCATAATACATATGTGGTGCCTACCAAGCATATTGGGAATACGCTTTCTTATTTAGACAGGGGCAATCATGAGAATGATGAGTATCTTAACTATGTAGGTGATGGGATTATAAAAACCTATCAAGGCAGAATCAGAAGTGCCATGCGGGCGAATGAAAAAGCCATTGCAGAACGACATGAGCTGAACAGTACTTTCGAAAAGTTGATCCCTAAAATGCAGGCTGCTGGGGTTTCTCTTTTGGCGGGTTCCGATTCGGGGGCGTCTAACTCTTATGTCTATCAAGGGCTTTCACTTCACCAAGAATTAGCGGCTTTGGTGGCGGCTGGCTTAACACCTGCCGAAGCACTTCGTACCGCGACTATCAATGGTGCAAAATTCATGAAAATGGAAAATTTCTATGGTTCGGTAGAGGCTGGTAAATCTTCGGATTTACTCATTCTTAATGCCAATCCGTTGGAAGATATTACCAACACTCAAGCGATCAATACGCTAGTTTTAGGTACGCAGGTTTTCTCTGCGCAGGATTTAAAGGGAATGTTGGAGCAGTTGAAGAAGACTAGCAAATAAGTTTTAGACATTATTGGTTAAGCAAGGATGCGCACAACTGCGCTTGTTCACTGATAAGTGAAAAGTAAATGCGTTGACTTGGTTTTTCTTCTTTAGTAGAATCAAAAAGATACATTGTTTGAATAGAAATAAGAGCAGCTGCATTTTGGCATTTTCCATACTTATAAACAATTCCAGTTGACCCAATTTTATTACCTAATTCATTTATCACTTTGATTTTTAGGTTAATATCTTTGACTGAAGATGAGGTTCTAAGAATATATGTTGAATCTATTTTTAGCTTTTTCTTCAATTGAAAATGTGAATGTATTTCAGGAGCATTTGGTACATCCGTTAATATATAGATGTTAGTGGGTTCTCCTATAACCTGAATTTCGATTGATCTAGAGCTATATAGAAAAAAGAGAAGGGTAAAACTCAAGGTTACAATACCAATTTTGTTTTTAGTACGGTCAGTCTTCCTCTTAAAAAGAAGGGCAAGAAGGGAATAAATCAAGGCGAAAAGTAGGAGCCTAAGGGATCCACCCCATGTTGGTAAAAAAAGTAGAATTGAAAAGAGGAAGAAAAACGAGGCTGTACCCGTTAATAGGTTGCTGAATGCCCGTTTTACAAAACCTTTCATTTACTCAATAATTTCAAAAATACATCTGAAACCAAGCCAAGCCTGAGGGGCGTTGTATTCTGATTTTTTATTAAAGTCGGCTTCAGTGCTTTTGTTGTTCCAACTTCCTCCCATAGCTATGCCTTGTTCAGAAGTCATTTCAGCTACATTGTCGTGTAAGCCGAATAAGCCTAGTTTTTTGTCCATGTTGGAGAAAACATCGTGGACTTTGCTGCTACTGTTGAGTACATCGTTTTTACTTGTTTTAAACTCCTTTTCGTAGGTACTAGCAATTTTATCTACTTGTTTGAGCATGCCCTTTTCTTGGGTCATAAATCTCATTCTCGACCATTCGGCTGGAGTTGGCAATCTGAACTCAAACTTTTTAGGGAAATCCGCTCTGTCCCTTTCGTCCATACTGTCCAGTTCCTTTTTGAAAGCTTCCGTTCTCCATGCGGCAAATTTTACCGCTTGGTCGTAGCTAACGCCCACCATTGGAGCCAAAGCAAAAGTGGTAGTTTCGAAGAATAATTCAGAGATTTCTGCAGCCGTTTTTTCCGGGTAAAGCTGCTCCCAAAGTTTCCAATCGGGCAGGTTAGCCGTGTATTCAGTCCCAGTAGCTCCGTACTCCTTTTTTAGGTCTAGCAGATAGATTTTATACATACGCCCAGATACTTCGGCCATGTCCATGCACAACTTGAAATTCATGGCCAAGGTGTTTGAAGCACATATGTATTGTCGGTCTTGATCACATTTTATGCAGTCTGATTCTATTGTAGTGTTCGAACTGAATAGGAAAAATACGAGTGGGAAAAGGGCTTTCATAGGTTGTATTTGGAAAAATAAACTTACGAAGAAATTTCTTTTTCGGATCGAAGGCTTATTTGCTGATTTTATCTTGTGGGTTTTAAGCCTCCTTCGGCTCAAAAAGTGCACAAACTGCGCCCGCAGGGTCTTCAATAAAACAGTAACGTCCCATGCTGCCAGCACTCTTGATGTCCGTAACCAATTTTCCGCCATTGGCCGTGCACTCCGATCTGCTTTTGTCTAAATCTCTTACATTGATGTACATCATCCATTGTGATGGAATGTCGCTGTTGCCTCCACGCTTATGGCATACTCCTGCTTTGGGTTCACCATCAACTGTCATGTTGTAGTCATCATAATCACCCATCGAAACAGGCTCAGGTTTCCATTCTGTTACTTTGGCGTAAAAGTCTTTTACCGCTGTGGCATTTGGTACGGTTAAATCAAACCAGCCAATGGTTCCGTAAATTGATTTTTTGCTATCACTCATTTTCTTTTTTTCTTAAAACTGTCGATTTAATTGACTTTGAAGGTCGTACTAAAGTACCAAATTCTATTTCCAGCCCATTCTTTCTCTCAATGAAGTAATATGTGCCGTATGGTGGTCGCCATGCCAAGCATACATGGCAGCTACCTTTTTTAGCCCATAAACCTTGTCACCTTCAGGGTGAATGTAGCTTCGATTGAAATCTTCTTCCGACATATTCTTAAGTAAATAAACCCAACGCTCATGTAGGTTTGCTATCAGGTTTAAAGAAACCTCCAAGGGCACTTGATTTTGGTAAGGTAATTCCGCCCAAGCTTTCTCATCATAGGCTTTTATTCGAGGAGAATTTTCGGTTAAAGCCCAATGGAAACGGATATAAGCATTCATATGGCTATCTGCTACATGATGAATCACCTGTCTTACGATCCAGCCTTCTGGTCGATAAGGCGTATTAAGTTGCTCTTCCGTTAAACCTTCTACGGATTTTTTGAGTTTTTCAGGAGTGTCTTTTATTCTTTTAATGTATCCGTCAACATCAGAAGGAGTAATGTTAGAAGGAGGGTCAAATTTCCCGATAGGATAACGTAAGTCAGCGGTCATATTTCTATTTTTGAAGTGTTAGATCAAACTGGTTTAGTGGATAAACAGCACACTTTAAAATTGCGTAATTAGAAATTTAAAACCTGAAAATATGCTAAAAATATATCATAACCCTAGCTGTCAAAAAAGTAGGCAAACCCTTCAAATGATTGAAGAAAGTGGAGAAATGCTCACCATAGTGGAGTATTTGAAAGATACACCTTCCGAAGATCAACTGAGAGAAATTCTGAAAAAACTGGGAATGAAGGCTGAAGAAATCGTGCGTAAATCAGAAGCGATTTATAAAGAGCAATTCAAGGGTAAAATCCTAAGCGAAGATGAATGGATTGCAGCAATGGTGGAATACCCCAAGCTTATTGAAAGGCCAATTGTAGTTAAAGACGATAAGGCAGTTTTAGGTCGCCCACCAGAAAATGTAAAGAGTTTGCTTTAGGCCAATAATAAAAGAAAACGGGAACTAGGATGTACAAACACTCTAGTTCCCGTTTCTATTTTTTCAATGAGAAGATGAGGACTTATGTGCAGTTAAACACTTCCGCACTTCAACGCTTCAATACCTTTTAGTATCCCAAAATCTTCAACATACTTTCTTCGATTTGCTCTGCGGCAAACACTCTACTTCTTATTTTTCCATTTTCATCATGGTCAATCAAAACATGTTTAGGCGCAGGAATCAAGCAATGCTGAATACCACCATAACCACCCAATGATTCCTGATAAGCGCCAGTATGGAAGAAGCCAACATAGAGGTTTTCGTCTTCTTCAATCAGCGGCATAAACACTTCGGAAGTATGCGCTTCGGAGTTGTAGTAATCCATACTATCGCAAGTAAGTCCACCCATGTTTACTTTATGGAAAGGATGATCCCATTTGTTGATGGCCAGCAGAATATACTTTTGGCTCAAGCCCCAAGCATCAGGCAAATGAGTAATGAATGAACCATCAATCATGTACCAAAGCTCTTTATCGTTTTGTAATTTCTGATCAAGAATAGAGTAGATAAAGGCACCACTTTCACCAACGGTAAAGCTTCCAAATTCAGTAATGATATTCGGAACAGGCACATTGCTCTTATTACAAATCCATTTGATGTTTTCTACAATTTGATCTACCATATACTGGTAGTCATATTCGAATGTAAGGGAAGTTTTAATTGGGAAACCACCACCAATGTCAACGGTATCTAGCGTTGGGCAAATCTTTTTAAGCTCGCAGTACTTGTACATAAAACGGCTTAATTCGCTCCAGTAATAAGCGGTGTCTTTGATTCCAGTATTAATAAAGAAGTGAAGCATTTTTAATGATGCTCGGCTTCCTTCAATATGTTCTTTGTAATAATCAGTAATGTCGCCATAGCGAATTCCCAAGCGTGAGGTATAGAATTCAAAATTCGGTTCCTCATCGGCTGCTACACGAATGGCCACCTGAAAATCCTCATTGATTAAATCTTTATACACATCCAATTCATTCATGTTATCCAAAACAGGAATGCAATTGGTAAAGCCGTCATTAATCAGCTCAGAAATATATTGGGTGTAAAGTGGTCTTTTAAAACCATTACATACAATTAGAATGTCTTTGTCAATTTTTCCTTTAGCGTGTAGACTTCTAACAATTGGAATATCGAAAGCCGAAGAAGTTTCTATTTGACAACCATTCTTGATGGTTTCGTCTAACACAAAGCTAAAGTGAGATGACTTTGTGCAATAGCAGTAAGTATAGCTCCCTTGGTATTTGTGTTTCTTAATAGAAGCCTCAAACCATTTTTTAGCTTTCTGTATGTTTTCCGAAATCTTGGGAAGGTAAGTTAACCTAAGTGGTGTTCCGTGTTCTTTAATAATGTCCTTTAATGGAACATCATGAAACTCTAAATACTTGCCATTTACCTTAAATTCTTGTGTAGGGAAATCAAAGGTCTGGTCAATAAGGTCAAAATAACTTTTCATCTACCACTTTTACATAATTCGAAAGGTGCAATATTAGAAATTTCTAAACTTTTAAAAGAAAGCTTGCCAATCAAATATTAATTCACAATCTAAAAAAGATGAACTAGTTTGATATTGAATATAGCCCACGATGGTAAAGTTATTCTTTCCTAGTGGCAATAGTTTGATTTATAAGAGGTTATTGGCAGCCTTTGTTGGCGATATTCTGCATTAGTAGCCAACAAAATTTGTCAGACCAAGCCAATTGGCAGAGAATAGGCTTTCGATATGAAATAGTCACCGAATTTTAGCAAATTGCAGGCTCTTATTGAGTCAGAACTGACTTGATACGAAACAACAAAAATTGAATGAAAATGTCTCAGAAACCGATATCCGATTTTATTGAAAAGCATTATCTACATTTTAACGCTGCCAGCTTGGTAGATGCCGCCAAAGGCTATAACACCCATTTGGCCGAAGGCGGAAAAATGATGGTAACCCTTGCAGGCGCTATGAGTACTGCCGAGTTGGGCAAGTCATTTGCAGAAATGATTCGTCAAGATAAGGTGGCCATTATTTCATGTACGGGAGCCAATTTGGAGGAAGACATTATGAACCTTGTAGCGCACTCGCATTACAAAAGGGTTCCGAATTATAGAGATTTAACCCCCCAAGATGAGTGGGATTTATTAGAGCAAGGCTTGAATCGTGTAACTGACACTTGTATTCCAGAAGAAGAAGCCTTTAGACGTTTGCAGTCTAAAATTTTTAAGCAATGGAAAGGTGCCGAAGAAGCAGGTGAGAGATTTTTGCCACATGAGTACATGTACAAAATGTTGCTTTCTGGCGACTTAGAACAATATTATGAAATTGATCCAGCGAATAGTTGGATGCTAGCTGCAGCTCAAAAGAACATTCCAATCATAGTTCCAGGCTGGGAAGATTCTACCATGGGAAACATTTTCGCTTCCTACTGTATCAAAGGTGAATTAAAGCCTTCAACCATGAAATCGGGTATTGAATACATGACATTCTTGGCTGATTGGTACGTGAAAAATTCAGAAGGAAAAGGAGTGGGCTTCTTCCAAATTGGAGGAGGTATCGCTGGTGACTTCCCTATCTGTGTGGTGCCAATGCTTTATCAAGATATGGAAATGGATAAAATCCCTTTCTGGAGTTACTTCTGCCAAATTTCAGATTCTACCACAAGTTATGGCTCATACTCTGGTGCTGTACCGAACGAAAAAATTACTTGGGGGAAACTAGACATGGATACTCCTAAGTACATCATTGAATCAGATGCTACAATTGTAGCACCATTGGTTTTTGCTTACGTATTAGGTTTGTAATTAAAGCACTAAAAGCATGAGAAAGATTCGCTTGGTTGAAGTAAGATCGGAGTTGGCGGCTGGTACGCGAGGTGCTAGCTTAGGAATTGACGCTATGAAAGTGGCCAGCTTGGGTAAGCATTCCGACTTCTTTTTGCGTTTTCAGCCTATTAGGGTGAAAAACGAGAATGATCTTTTGTTTCAAGAGCCAAAGTTTAAAAATGCCAAATACGGAGAGGGCGTATATACGGTACTCAAAAGAGTTTGTGATGCCGTAAGCGATCTTCGTTCCGAAGGTTTATTTCCCATTGTTTTGGCAGGAGATCACTCTACTGCAGCCGGTACAATTGCAGGTATAAAAAAGGCCGATCCTGATAAACGATTAGGCGCCATTTGGATTGACGCCCATGCCGATTTCCATTCGCCATACACAACACCTTCGGGCAATATGCACGGTATGCCTTTGGCCATGGCCACTGCCATCGACAATATTGAATGCGAGCAAAACGATATTGAGGAAGAAACGGAGGCTCTTTGGGAGCGCATCAAATCTATTGGTATGCGTGGCCCTAAAATGAAACCTGAAGATGTGGTTTTCATTGGCGTTCGTGATACTGAATCTCCTGAGGATTTCTTGATGGAGAAATATGGTATTAAGAATTTTACTACTGCAGAAGTAACCGAAAAAGGTATTCAGCAAGTATCCAAAGAAGCCTTAGAAATATTGAAAGACTGTGATCAAATCTATATTTCATTTGACGTAGACAGTTTAGATACTTCCATTTCAGTTGGTACGGGCACTCCCGTTCCAGAAGGTCTTACCAAGGAACAAGCATTAGAGTTAAATATAGAGTTAATTAAAGATAAGCGTGTTTGCTGTTGGGAAATCGTAGAGGTTAATCCAACTTTGGACACCGAAAACAGAATGGCCAATAATGCCTTCGAAATACTCGAAGCCACAACTGCGTCATTGATCCAGAATTTCTAGGAATGGAATTACAAATTAAAGAAGGAATCTCGGCTGCGTTTGCAGCACTATACAATTATACAATTTCTGCTGAAGAAATTGCTCTACAAGCCACACGAAAAGATTTTGCTGGAACTTATACCTTGGTCACCTTTCCTTATGGAAGGATTTCTAAGCTGAATCCTGAGCAAACAGGCCAAGCCATTGGAGAATATTTAAAAGCAAATCTTTCTAATGTAGTGGCCGATTATAATGTAGTAAAGGGTTTTTTAAACCTAGAGCTTTCAGAAGGATCGCAAGTAGATTTGTTTGCCAAGATTTTTGACGGAGCAAATGTTGCCGATTCTCCAGTTTTTAAAATAGAAAACAAAGACAAAACTGTGGTGGTGGAATATTCATCACCAAACACCAATAAACCACTTCACTTAGGTCATCTGAGAAATAACTTCTTGGGTAATTCAGTAGCGCGAATTTTAAAAGCCAATGGCAACAAAGTAGTGAAAGTGCAGATCATCAATGATCGCGGAATTCACATTTGCAAGTCGATGGTGGCTTGGCTCAAGTTTGGCGAAGGCGAAACACCAGAAGCAGCAGGTATTAAAGGCGACCATTTAGTAGGCAAATACTATGTAGCTTTTGATAAAGCCTATAAAGAAGAAATTGCTGCGCTTGTTGCCGATGGAATGGAAAAAGAAGCCGCTGAAAAGCAGGCGCCTATTTTTGTGGAGGCCCAAGAAATGCTATTAAAATGGGAAGCCCAAGACCCTGAAGTTTATGCCCTTTGGGAAAAAATGAATGGTTGGGTATACGCTGGTTTCGAAGATACTTATCAGCGCATGGGCGTTGATTTCGATAAGCTTTATTACGAAAGCGAAACTTACCTGATAGGCCGCGACCGTGTAATGGAAGGCCTTGAAAAAGGAGTTTTCTATAAGAAAGAAGATGGCTCTATTTGGGTAGACTTAACAGATGAAGGCTTAGATCAAAAACTATTGCTCAGAAGTGACGGTACTTCGGTATACATGACCCAAGATATTGGCACCGCCATTATACGTTATGAAGATTACCCTGACCTTTCTCAGCTAATTTATACGGTAGGAAATGAGCAAGAATACCACTTCAAGGTGCTTTTCTTGATCCTGAAAAAATTGGGTTACAAATGGGCAGAAGCCTGTTATCACCTGTCTTATGGCATGGTAGACCTTCCTTCAGGAAAAATGAAATCGAGAGAAGGTACTGTTGTAGATGCTGATGACTTGATTCAGCAAATGGCCGATACAGCCAAAAGCCGAACCGAAGAATTGGGTAAGATTGAAGGGTTTACGGAAGAACAAGCAAATGCTTTATACGAGACTTTAGGTTTGGGGGCGATCAAATACTTCTTGCTAAAGGTAGACCCTAAGAAAAGAATGCTTTTCAACCCAGAAGAGTCCATTGAGTTTCAAGGCAATACTGGCCCTTTTATTCAGTATACATATGCCAGAATTAGTGCCATTGTCCGCAAAGCCGTGCAGCTCGATATTGATATTGCAGCCATTGATTACAGCCAGATTACAGATTTGCACGAAACTGAAAGGGATTTAATTTATGCCATTAGCCAATATCCAGAAAAGTTGGCTTTAGCAGCAAATGAATACTCTCCAGCCGTGGTTGCTCAGTACGTTTACGATATTGCTAAAGAGTATAATCGCTTTTATGCCGAAGTATCTATCTTCAGTGAAGACGATGTTGAAAAACGTAAATTCCGTGTCGGACTTTCTGCTTTGGCGGCTGAAACAATTAAAGTAAACATGGATTTATTGGGCATCAACGTACCAAACCGTATGTAGTATGAATTGGTGTCTTAGCCTAATTTTGTTCATCAACATCTTCAACCCAAAACCAAAAGAAATGAGTTTCTACGATTTCAAAATGAAAACCATTGAGGGAAAAGAAATTTCCTTGAGCGAGTTTAAAGGAAAAAAGGTGTTGGTAGTGAATGTAGCTTCTGAATGCGGCTTTACCCCTCAATATGAAGACCTTCAGAATTTGCACGAAGCCTACGGAGATAAAATAGTGGTTTTGGGCTTTCCTGCCAATAACTTTGGTGGTCAAGAGCCTGGCTCAAACCTGGCCATTCAGCAATTTTGCACGGCCAAATTCGGAGTTACTTTCCAAATGTTCGAGAAAATCTCTGTACTCGGTAAAGACAGAGCACCGCTTTATGAGTGGTTAGAAAAAGAATCGGGCAAAGCACCCAGCTGGAATTTCAACAAATATTTAATTGATGAAAACGGAAAAGTAGTTGCTTTCTTCCCTTCATCAGTAAACCCAATGGACGAGGCCATTACTGGAACATTATAATTAAAAATGAAGCATTGGGTTAAAGCTTTTAGGCTACGTACGCTCCCTTTGGCCTTGGCCAGCATAGGAATGGGCGCTTTTTTAGCAGCTTCGGCAGGTAAGTTTAACAGTGGGGTTTTTGCGCTTTGTGCTTTAACCACCATTCTACTTCAAGTGCTTTCAAATTTAGCCAACGACTATGGCGATTCAGTGCATGGAGCCGATGGAGCTAGAAGAACTGGGCCATCAAGAGCGGTTCAGTCGGGTGTTATTTCTTTGAAAGCCATGCGAAACGCTATCATCCTCTTTTCTGCCTTATCGCTTCTTTCGGGCATTGGCCTAATTTATTTGGCTTTTGGTTGGTCGCCTCAAGTGTTTGGTTTCTTTCTGGGCTTGGGTGTTTTGGCCATTCTTGCCGCCATTACCTATACTGCAGGCTATAAGCCTTATGGCTATATGGGCTTGGGCGATATCAGCGTGTTAATTTTCTTCGGGTTGGTAGGAGTGATGGGTTCGGCCTATTTGTATGAACAAGCATTGAAATGGGAATATTTGCTTCCCGCCATTTCTACAGGGTTATTCTCAGTAGGTGTACTGAATGTCAATAATATTCGAGACATTGAATCTGATAAGGAGGCTGGTAAAATCTCTATTCCTGTTCGAATAGGAAGAACAAAAGCTGTGGTTTACCATTGGTTTTTACTGGGTACAGGTTTCGCTTTAGGGCTTATCTATGTATTAACGAACTATACCAGTTATTGGCAATTGATTATTGTTTTGGCTTTGCCGGGCTTAGTAAAAAATGCTAAAGCAGTGAAGCAGCATACTGAATCTTCGAAACTAGATCCTTTCCTAAAGCAAATGGCTTTGACAACTTTACTCTACGTGGTACTGTTTGGCGTTGGCCAATTGATTGCGTAGGATATTGAACTAGTTTTTGCTAATACTCCTTTCCTTCTATATCTTTAAGTGTAATCGAAAATTCCTATGTCAACAAAAAATGCTAAGGTTAATCTACAGTGTATTTCTTGTCAGTCGAGAGGAAATTCTCATTTCTCGAACCTCAAAGAGGAGGAATTAGAGATTTTAAGTGAGCACAAGTCTTGTGTTACCTATAAAAAGAATCAGACCTTATTTTATGAAGGAACCCGCCCTATGGGGATTTTCTGTATCAATAGCGGAAAGGTTAAGGTATTTAAAATGGGTTCAAATGGGAAAGAGCAAATCCTGTTCATAGCGCAATCAGGCGACTTTTTAGGCTACCGTTCTTTGTTAAGTGAAGAGTTTTATGGAGCCTCTGGTACGGTGTTAGAACCCGCAGCCATCTGTTTTATTCCTAAAAGTGATTTTTTAAAAGTACTCCATTCCAATCCAGATTTTTTCGCAAAGCTGATGAAAGCGGTTTGCCATGAATTGGGAATAATGGAAAGTAAGCTCGCTCAGTTGTCGCAAAAATCAGTGAGAGAAAGGTTGGCAGCGACAATTCTGATGCTGAAAGAAACTTATGGCATGGAAGGAGAAGGCAGCGATGTAATTGATATTGTGCTGAGTCGTGAAGACTTAGCCAATATTGTAGGCACTGCTACTGAAACCGTGATTCGATTACTTTCTGAATTCAAATCAGATAAAATGATTGCTTTGGAAGGAAAGAAAATCAAGGTGCTTGATGCTGATAAACTACTCCACGAGGCCGATTTCTATGGCTAGAAAACATGACTTTTGTCATGGTTTTCGCTGATGCGCATCAATCCAATCCGATTAGCATACCTCTACCTTTGTTTCAGTGGTAATCTGAAATAAGCGTTTTGAAACAGAAGATTTTAATTGGAACAGCGGCTAACAGCAGCTTAGATGCTTTTTATCAAAGGATCGAGTGTTTTTTAAACCCTTTGAATGAGTATTTTTTCACATTCTTGTGTATTGACGACCAATTTGAAAACGAGCTTATTGAAGCTTCCAGTTCGGCAAGAACTGCTTCGGTACCGATCAATGCCTTAAAAAAATTAGAATTCGAAATAAAGGTAGAAGAGTGGAGTACTCCTTCTAATGTTAATGTTGAGGTGTTTCAACCTCAGATCACCAAATCTAGCCTTAACGGACTTTCCAGTGTTGCAGATTTGTTTGTTTTGGACTCCACTATTTTTAATGGAAACTTAGCTTGGGCAGAACTTGCCTCGTTTGTCGGTAAAGTGAGTTGTCCAGTGCTTATTCTTCCTGAAAACACCACCGTTAATCGGTTGATTATGGTTCACGAACCAGGGCATCATTCAACCCAAATTGTAAAGGACTTTCTGAAAATATTCAATCCTGCTTTGTCAGAACTTCCGCTTTCCGTGTTATTCAATTTTCCTGAAGATGAAAAACAAACAGAGAACGAGAAGTTTTTTGTGGATTACCTCAAAATGGCTTTCCCCAATATTGGAATGCAACTTATGGTGGAGGAACCCATCAACGAATTCTTCAACGAACTCAACTCAGATGTTGAGAGGGCATTGATTTTAACAGGAACAACTTTAGGAGAGGAAATTCTGGCTTGTCCTAAAACGATTACCGATTGCCGTGCTAAAAGTTCTCCCTTATTTATCTATAAGCAATGAACTCCCTTAAAACCATAGCGAAAACAGAAACCCAGTGCTATCACTGTGGGGAAGATTGCTTGGAAGGAAAACTCACTTTTGATGAACACAACTTTTGTTGTAATGGCTGTAAAACTGTTTATGAAATCCTAAGCAGTAATGATCTGTGTGATTATTACAGTATGGAAAATACACCAGGCTTTACGGTAAAGGATAAAACAGAGCATTCAATCTTTGATTATTTAGATAATGAATCAATCAAGAGAGAAGTGCTCGATTTTGAAGGTGAAGGCTTTCAAAAAGTTACTTTGTACATCCCGAATGTCCATTGCAGTTCATGCATCTGGTTGTTAGAAAATTTGGATCGTCTGAATCCTGCTGTTTTGGATTCTGTCATTAATTTCTCTTCAAAAAAACTCACAATTAATTATAAGTCAGATGAAATGAGCTTGCGCCAATTGGCCGAAATGCTCGATTCAATTGGCTATGGCCCGCAGATTAATCTCAAAGATGTCGATGATTCTAAAAAGCCACAGAAGGCTTTCGATAAGCAATTGCTTATTAAAATGGGAATTGCGGGTTTCTGTTTCGGCAATGTAATGCTACTTAGCTTTCCCGATTACCTAGGTATTGCTGGGGTAGAAGAAGAGTATAGCAGTTTTTTTAGATATTTAAGCTTGGCGCTTTCTATGCCAGTCGTTTTTTATGCTGGAAGTGAATATTTCACTTCTGCGCTAAAGAGTGCGAAGCAAAAATTCGCAAACATTGATGTGCCGATAGCGATAGGTCTGTTGGCGCTTTTTGCTCGAAGTACCTATGAGGTAATTGCCGATGTAGGCTCAGGCTATTTCGATTCACTTGTAGGTTTGGTGTTTTTCCTTTTGATAGGAAAATGGTTCCAAAGCAAAACTTATGCAGCCCTTTCCTTCGACCGCGATTATCAATCCTATTTTCCTTTGGCGGTTCAAAAAAGGATCAATGATGCTTTTACGCCCGTGCCAGTAAAGGAATTGAAAAAGGGCGATGAAGTATTGCTTCGAAATGGCGAAGTGCTTCCGGCTGATGCTATTTTAATTGACGATTACGCCTCAATAGATTACAGCTTTGTAACCGGTGAATCTGTACCAGTGGCACGTAAAAAAGGAGACTATGTATATGCTGGCGGAAGGCAAGTAGGTAAACAGGTTCGCTTTGTTATTCAGAAAGAAGTTTCGCAGAGTTACCTTACTCAACTGTGGAATAATGATGCTTTTGGAGAAAAGGAACACCATACTAAGCTTATTGATAAAGTGAGTCGATACTTTACCGTGGTGGTGCTTTTAATAGCACTTTTTTCAGCGGTTTATTGGCAGTTTAAAGACCCAAGTCAAACTTGGTTGGTATTTACTGCGGTACTCATTATTGCCTGCCCTTGTGCATTAGCACTTTCTACCCCTTTTACTGTTGGCAGCGTTATGCGTGTTTTTGGAAGAAATCATTTCTACCTAAAAAATGCAGACGTCATTGAAAAAATGAACGCCACAAATACAATTGTATTCGATAAAACGGGAACGATTACCGAAACGCAAGGAGAAGCATTGAAATTCTGCGGGTCGGCACTTTCCGAAGCTGAAAAGGCCCTAATTAATACTGCGGTGGCCAGTAGTACACATCCGCTGAGTAGATGGATAAAGCAGTTTACAGAAGTTAAAGGCTTTGATTATACCATAGAGTCGTTTGACGAGAAAGAGGGCAAAGGTTTTATCGCTGTCGTTAGTGGCTTAACCATAAAAGTGGGTTCTGCAAAGTTTTTAGGTGTAGAAAAAAGTAATATAAATAATGCTACCCAAGTGCATGTAAGCATTGGAGACGATTACAAGGGCTACTTCAGTTTTGAGGCTACTTATAGAAAAGGCCTAACCAATTTACTTGATGCTTTGAAGAGCAAGTTCAAATTTCAGGTGCTCTCTGGCGACAATGATAAAGAAGCCGAACGCCTTAAGTCGATGTTCCCAGAAGGTTCCGTTTTACGTTTCAATCAAAGCCCAGAAGATAAGCTAAAGGCCATTAAAGAAATACAAATCAAGGGCAATGCTGTAATCATGCTGGGGGATGGCCTTAACGATGCGGGCGCTTTGCAGCAAAGCAAGGTAGGAATAGCCATAACTGAAGATGTATCACTCTTTTCGCCTGCCAGTGATGCCATTTTAAAGGCATCAAACTTAATGGACTTAGATAAATTCATCAAGCTGGCGCATGAAGGCCGAAAAGTAGTAGTGGCCAGTTTTATCTTGTCTTTACTTTATAACTGTGTTGGAATCAGTTTAGCAGTGGCTGGAGAGTTAACTCCTCTTTTTGCTGCCATTCTTATGCCTTTAAGTAGTATTTCGGTGGTGGTTTTTACCACTGTATCCGTTAATCTGATTTCTAAAAAAATAAAACTTAAATAAATATGTCGGTCATTCTCGTACTCATATTGGTCAGTTTGGTTGTCGCTATTGCGTTTTTAACCGCCTTTTTCTGGGCAGTTAAATCTGGGCAGTTCGATGACACTTATTCGCCTTCTGTGAGAATGCTATTTGAAGACCGCGTGAAAAAAGAAAAGGAGGCCAAGAATGATTGATTTAGTGAAGAAGTACGATGTGCCAGTTCCACGATACACCAGCTACCCAACAGTCCCAGCTTGGGATGTAAACGCTTTTCAACTTGAGGAATATAAAGGGCGGTTGAAAGCTTCTTTTCAGCAAACAAAAGAAGAAGGAGTAAGCCTATATCTTCACTTACCTTATTGTGAATCGCTCTGTACTTATTGTGGTTGCAATACGCGTATCACTATTAATCATAAGGTAGAATTGCCCTACATTGAATCTTTGCTTAATGAGTGGAAATTGTACCTGAATCTTTTTGGCGAAAAACCACTGGTTCGGGAAATTCATTTAGGTGGAGGAACACCAACGTTTTTCTCTCCTGAAAACTTACGGTACTTAATGGAGTCCATCCTCGATACGGTAGATGTTCACCCCGATTATCAATTCAGTTTTGAAGGCCACCCAAACAATACCACTTACGAACATTTAGTAGCGCTTTACGAAGTCGGATTTACCCGTGTAAGTTATGGTGTGCAGGATGTAGATTTTAAAGTGCAAAAAGCCATTAATCGACTACAGCCTTTAGAAAATATTGAAAAGGTAACCAAAGCAGCCAGAGAAATTGGATATACTTCTGTGAATTTCGACCTGATTTACGGCCTTCCTTTTCAAACCATTTATGGCATCAAGCAAACCATGGATGTGGTAAAAACCTTTATGCCCGACCGTATTGCTTTTTACAGTTATGCGCATGTGCCTTGGGTAAAGCCAGGCCAAAGGGCTTATTCTGAAGAAAATATTCCTCAGGGAGAAGAAAAGCACAAATTGAATATGCTTGGTCAGGCCTTGTTGCTAGATATGGGGTATCAAGCCATCGGGATGGATCATTTTGCTTTGCCTGAAGATTCGCTTTACCAAGCCAGAAGTAAAGGAAGACTGCATCGTAATTTTATGGGCTATACCGAATCTAGAACTAATTTTATGATTGGTTTGGGAGTATCTTCAATATCTGATATTGGAGTGGCATATGCGCAAAATGTGAAGTCTGTGGAAGGCTATAGAGCAAAAATTGAGGCTGGAGAATTTCCAATGTTCAAAGGCCATTTAATGACCGTCCCTGAAATGGAAGCTAAGAAATTGATTCTCGATATTGCTTGCAGTGCCCGCATTCAAATGCGCGATGTGCTCGAACTTAATTCTGAAAAATATACCGCTTTCAATCAAATGGTAGGTGAAGGTTTAATTGAGCGCTTCTGCCTAAACTACCAAGTAACTAACAAAGGCATGATGTTCCTGAGAAACATCTGTGCCCTTTTCGATGCCTATTACGAATCAGAAAATAGAGGTAAGCTGTTTAGTAAGGCGGTCTGATCACGACACTTTACTAGGCTTATGATCCATTTAATAACTACAGATACTGCTGATTCGGAGCTTTCTCCCATTTTGGAAAAGGGGGGTGGTTTGAGCAACATCTAGACTATACAAACATATTTAGTATTAGGGATGTGGTAAAGGTTTTTTACTAGATTTATGGATAAATCGATTGAAGGTTCATGATTGAAAGTAATTCTACCCAAACGTTTTTGATCAAACATTTACTGATTTTTATAGGTGGTTTTCTTTTAATCTTCGGAGTCATAATTTTCTTCTTCCCTCAAGAAAAATTAATAAATGAAACTGAATATCAACTTACAGATGCGTTAGATAGTATCGTTTTTAGCTCTATTGGAGCTATGTTAATCTTGGTCAATCTACTTTACTATCGAATGATCAAAAACGTTTCGATATCCCAAGGTCAAATCACTATCCATGAAAAGGAACAAAATAGGACTTATCTTTGGACTGAAGTGGAGGAGTTAGGTAGGTTGAGATTTTTCACTCCCCCTATCTATGTGGTTAGATTAAAACTAACCGGAGAGAAGATTTTATTTGTGTCCGAATCTGCGCAAGGGAAGTATGCAAGAATAGACTTACCATTTCTCTCTATCGTGATTGACTCTAGTGAAATGGGGAAGGAAATTAAGAGAATCAAATCACAATATCAGATTTAGCCCTAATAACCAATACCTAATCCCTAAACTTCCAGGTTCTTATGCCTGCTCTTTCCCATCCAACCCAAATGGGTATGATCAAAGCTGTCGAAGTATTTTAATCCGTAGCCTAGCATTCTATCAAAACAAGAGTGCGCCATAAATATCAACCCAATAAGAATGAGCAATTCATTGGAGAGTAGGTAGCCAATAATCATTAGTAGTGAAATTAAGCCTTTATGGTGAAGCGTATTGTAAGCAATCGTAGTTGCTTTTTTATTGATAATAATAGCCAGAAATGCCAAGTCGGGTGCGAAAAATAAGCTAGCAAAGAGCACCCATCCACCCTCATAAAATTCAAAATAGATCAGACAAACGATCAATAAAAGTCCGATTTCTTCAAGCTTCAGAGCAGTTTTCATAAGAGAGGGTTTTCATTTAAAAGTTAAGGTACAAAGAGTTTTGAAACTCAAGTAGGCACTCGCTGAGCAAACCTTTATCACGATAATAAACCCATGACTTGATTGGTAACTAAAGTCATGACTCAATGGACGAGTAAAAACCTGATTTATATCATCTTTTTGGCTAACACCAGTCACCTTCAAGCTATGCTGTTGAATCTACCTTGCAAAGGTTTAGGAATCACTACGCCCTTTAAATTATGGAACTACAGCAATTTAAGTACGACAACAAAATTGTCAAATACTTCGTCATCGCCACGGTCGCTTTCGGACTGATAGGTATGTTGGTGGGTATTTTAATGGCCATTCAGCTTTTTTTACCTGATGCCAATCTCGGCCTTCAATTCACCACTTTCGGTCGTATTCGTCCGCTACATACCAATGCAGTGATTTTTGCATTTGTCGGTAACGCCATGTTTGCGGGAGTGTATTACTCTATGCAGCGTTTGCTAAAAGCTCGCATGTATAGCGATATGCTCAGCTGGATTCACTTCTGGGGCTGGCAACTCATTATTTTAGCTGCTGTCATTACGCTTCCGTTGGGAATGACTACCTCAAAAGAATATGCCGAGCTAGAATGGCCAATTGATATTGCGATTACAATTATCTGGGTGGTGTTTGGTATCAACATGATTGGTACGATTCTGAAAAGAAGAGAGCGCCACATGTATGTAGCCATTTGGTTCTACATTGCCACATTTGTTACAGTTGCTGTTTTGCATGTGGTGAACTCATTTGAGATTCCAGTAACCATGTTCAAGAGTTATTCTTGGTACGCAGGTGTTCAGGATGCATTAGTACAGTGGTGGTATGGCCACAATGCCGTGGCATTCTTCCTGACCACGCCTTTCTTAGGGATAATGTATTACTTCCTGCCAAAGGCAGCCAACAGGCCAGTTTATTCTTATAAACTTTCGATCATTCACTTTTGGTCGCTAATTTTTATTTACATCTGGGCAGGTCCTCACCACCTTTTGTACACTTCTTTGCCTAACTGGGCGCAATCTTTAGGTACCGTATTTTCAATTATGCTGCTTGCTCCTTCTTGGGGTGGTATGCTCAACGGACTTTTAACATTAAGAGGCGCTTGGGACAGAGTACGCGAAGATCCTGTTCTAAAATTTATGGTAGTGGCCGTTACTGCTTATGGTATGGCTACACTTGAAGGGCCATTGCTTTCGATTAAAAACGTAAATGCGATTGCTCACTTTACCGACTGGATTATTGCACACGTTCACGTGGGTGGTTTAGGTTGGAACGGTTTCTTGATCTTCGGTATGCTCTACTGGATGATCCCGAGAATGTGGGGCACAAAACTTTACTCTACAAAATTGGCCAATACGCATTTCTGGATTGGTACACTGGGGATTATCGTATATGCATTGCCACTTTATACTGCTGGTGTGGTACAAAGTTTAATGTGGAAAAGCTTTAATGCTGAAGGCTTTTTAGAATACCCTAACTTCTTAGAAACGGTAACTCAAATTGTACCAATGTATATGATGAGGGCCATAGGTGGTGTACTCTATTTAGCTGGTGCTATTATGATGGCTTACAACTTGGTGAAAACAGCCAAAAAAGGAAGCTTTAAAGCAGAAGAAGCGGCCGAAGCTCCTGCCTTAGAGAAGAAGAAAATTGTAGGTGGACACTGGCACAGTGTTTTGGAAAGAAAGCCAGTGATTTTCACTGTGCTGACTTTGGTGGCCATATTAATTGGGGGAATCATTGAAATGGTGCCTACTTTCCTTATCAAGTCTAATATTCCAACTATTGAAAGTGTAAAGCCTTACACTCCTTTGGAGCTTCACGGAAGAGACTTATATATAAAAGAAGGTTGTAGCAATTGTCATACACAAATGATACGGCCATTTAGATCAGAAACTGAACGCTATGGCGAATACTCTAAAGCAGGCGAGTTTGTATATGATCACCCATTCCTTTGGGGGTCGAAGCGTACGGGGCCAGATTTACATAGGGTAGGCGCTAAATACAATAATGTTTGGCATTTCAACCACATGCTCGATCCTAAGTCTACTTCACCAGCTTCCATTATGCCGCCATATCCTTGGATGTTCACGCAGGCTATCAATTTAGATGAGACAGCTGGTAAAATTAAAGCGCTCAGAAGGGTCGGAGTTCCTTATGCCGAAGGCTATGAAGAAACGGCCAATGATGATTTGATGAAACAGGCCAAGGAAATAACCGCTGATTTAGCAGCAAGCGATATCGAAATTTCTGAGCAAGCTGAAATTGTTGCCCTCATTGCTTACCTGCAAAGGTTGGGTACAGATATCAAAGTGAAATCAAACGATCAAAACCCTTAAGCCATGTTCAAGCACTATTTTGAAAAAATTCATAATGTAGAGGTTTGGCCGATCATTTCGCTTACCATCTTCTTTGTATTCTTTGTTGGTCTAATGGTTTATGTATGGCGAATGAAGAAGGACTATGTGGAGGAAATGAGTGACATTCCTCTTGCTGATGATGCAACAATTACCCCATCTGATTTTAAAAATGAAAACCACTAAGCTCATGGAAAAGATAAAATCAATACTGAAAAACCTGAGTTCAAAATACCTGTTGCTTCCAATGATGTTATTGACCACACCTTTGGCAGCTCAAACGGAGAATTCTTCAGGAGTCTCTCCTACTACAGCCTTTTATGTAGTGGTTGTTTTACTGATTGTCGTTGCAATTTTGGTAATGCTCTTAGCTGTGAATTTACTTTCACTGCTCAAGGCTGTTGTTTACAAAGATATGTCGCCAGAAAAGAAGGCGAGCATGGAGAAGGAACCTAGCTGGTTATCTAAAACTTGGGCCAAGTGGAATGCACTTAGGCCAATGGAGGAAGAGCAAGACCTTGTTCTCGAACATGATTATGACGGAATCAAAGAACTTGATAATCACTTGCCTCCTTGGTGGAAAGCCCTTTTCTACTTATCAGTAGTCTATGCTGTGATTTACCTTATGGTTTTCCATGTGTTTAAAACTTCACCTTTACAAGAAGAGGAATATGAGATTGAAATGGCCATGGCTATGGCGGCTAAAACTGAAAAGGAAGAAACTATTGTGATCGATTTTGATGAAAATAATGTGCCATTTAACGATAACGCTGAAGCATTAGCCGATGGTAAGAAGTTCTTCGAAGCGCAGTGCGGTATGTGCCATAAAGCAGATGGTGGAGGTTTAGCTGGCCCCAACCTCACTGATGACTACTGGAGACATGGAGGAAGCATGACCGATATTTATAAGACCATTAAAAATGGTGTGCCGAGTACTGCCATGATTGCTTGGGAAAGTAAACTCAATCCAGTCCGTCTTCAAAATGTGGCTTCTTATGTAAAAAGTCTAAGAGGAACGAACCCTCCTGGTGCATTGCCTCCTGATGGTGAATTGTATGTTGAAGAATCGAATCAATAGAAGCAGTAAAAAGTGCACTAATTAAAGAGGGTTGACATGAAAGAGCTGTACGAATATGACGAAGAATACCGCGACAGTATAGCCACGGTAGATGCACAAGGAAAGCGTGTTTGGATATATCCTAAAAAACCAAAAGGCAAGTTTTTCAATGCGCGTAAGATTGTTTCGGTAATCTTACTTACCATTCTTTTTGCTGGTCCGTTCATTAAAATCAACGGTCAGCCCTTTTTAATGATGAATATTTTCGAACGGAAGTTCGTGATCTTGGGAGCAGTTTTTTGGCCCCAAGACTTCTTCATTTTTGCTCTAGGACTGATTACTTTCTTCGTTTTCATCATTCTGTTTACCGTAGTTTTCGGTCGGGTATGGTGTGGCTGGGCTTGTCCTCAAACCCTTTTTATGGAAATGGTTTTCCGTAGAATCGAATATTGGATTGAAGGCGATGCTAACCAGCAAAGGAAACTAGCTAAAATGCCGTGGAATGGCGAGAAGATCAAAAAACGACTATTGAAGCATAGCATTTTTGTGATCATCGCTGTATTGATTGGGCATACCGCCATGGCCTATTTAATTGGTATCGAAAAGGTGCAAGAAATTGTGAGTCAGCCACCCAGCGAAAACTTGGCTGGGTTCTTTGGCTTGATAGCCTTTAGCGCAGTTTTTTATGGAGTGTTTGCTTACTTAAGAGAACAAGCTTGCATCGCCATTTGTCCTTACGGAAGACTTCAAGGGGTACTTTTGGTACGCGATTCAATGGCTGTGATGTACGATTGGATCAGAGGTGAACCGAGAGGTAAAATGAAGAAATCGGAGGTTCAAGCCGATAAAGGAGACTGTATTGACTGTAAACTCTGTGTGCATGTTTGCCCAACAGGAATCGATATCAGAAACGGCACGCAACTCGAATGTGTAAACTGTACTGCTTGTATCGATGTTTGCGATGATGTGATGACTAAAATTGATAAGCCAACAGGCTTGATTCGTATTGCATCGCACAATGCCATAGCCGATGGAAAGAAAAGGGTTTTCACGCCAAGAGTAGCAGGCTATACTGGCGTTTTGGTAGCACTAATTGCACTACTAACCATTTTCGTTTCTAGCAGATCAGATATTCAAGCCACCATTTTAAGGACACCGGGAATGCTTTATCAGAAGGTGGAGAATGACCAAATTCAGAATGTTTATAGCATCCAGCTGATCAATAAAACGATAGACGATATGAATGTACATCTTCGCTTGATTGATCATGAAAGCGGTGTGATAGAAGTAGTAGGAGGAAATGAGATAAAACTTTTGAGTTCTGGAAAAGCAGATGCTGTGTTTACGGTGCGATTGCCTGAGTCAGAAATGGAAGGCAATAAGAATAGTATTACCGTGGGTATTTTTCAAGGTGATGTTTTGATTGATAAGGTGAAGACCAACTTTTTAGGGCCAATAAAATTTAAATAATGAACTGGGGAATAAAGATTATAATCAGCTTTGTGTGTTTTGTAGGCTTATTGGTGACCTTGGTTTATGTAAGCGTGAGCACCGATTTCTATTTGGTAGCTGATAACTATTACGAACAAGAACTGGCATATGAAAGTCAGATTCAGCGTATAAAAAATGTAAATGGGTTGGCTGAAAAACCAGACTTTAAACTGGTAAGAAGTGAAGGAAAGGCTGAGCTAAGGTTTCCACTTTCAGTAATGAAGGTCATGGAAGAAGGTAAGATTTCTTTTTTTCGTTCGGCTAACGCTCGTCTTGACAAAGAGTTTGATTTAGTCTTTGATGAGACTGGTTTACAGACTTTCGATATGAAGAGCCTTGCCTCTGGTGCTTGGAAGGTGAAAATTGAATGGAAGTCTAAGGGCACAGAATATTATCAAGAGCTTAATATTGTACTCTAATGCTACTTCTAGGAACAGCGTTGGCATTTGGATTTTTCGGTAGCCTGCACTGTTTAGGCATGTGCGCACCCATCGCTTGGGCAGTTCCCCAGAACGAAAAAAAGAAAAAGGTTTGGATAGCTAATCGTTTAGCCTACAATAGCGGTCGTATGATTACCTATAGTTTTTTAGGTGCCATTGCTGGCCTTTTTGGTGAAATGCTTTCCATGGCTGGCGTGCAACAAGGCTTATCTGTTTTGGCTGGCGCAACAATCATCATTGGAGCCTTACTCCTAAACGGAAAACTAGCGGGCAATATTAAAATCACCCCCCTTCAGAAGCTTTTTTTAAATGTTAAGGTGCGAATAGGTGCTTTACTCAAAACCAATAATTTCAAGTCAAACCTGAGCTTGGGTTTATTGAATGGCCTTTTACCCTGCGGTTTGGTTTATATGGCTTTAGTGGCTGCCATTTCAATGGGTACTTTTTATGGAGGAGCAGCCTATATGGCGCTGTTCGGTTTGGGTACTTTTCCCATGATGCTCGGGGCGGCTTATTTGGGCTTTTCGTTCAAAAGTAATTTCACTTCCGCATGGCTCAAGTTTGTGCCTAAGTTATTGGTGTTGGTGGGCTTAATCCTTATCCTTCGCGGACTGAACTTGGATATTCCATATGTCAGTCCAAAGCTCAATAGCGATATGCCGGGGATGATTTGCGACTGATTTAGCTATTTTGAGAACTTTCCAAAAGTTGAAACATTAGCTAGGTTCCAAAACGATGGATTTAACTTTTGGAAAGTTGATTTGCGACAATATTTACTTTTTCTATTCAATTCATATACTTCTTTATAATATTAAGGAGACTGTCCTTTGGTACGTTTCGGCCAATGTGCTGCTTCATTACATCAATCATTTCTTGGGTCATTGTAGGGCGAAAACCCATTCGGAAAGCAAGTCGGTGAACTAAATCAATTTCGCTTTGATCTACATCTTGATCGAACTTCATTAAGAATAGTAAGTCGTAAAGAATTTCCATTCGAGCATGTTCCGTTTTAGGAATAACCAGCGTGAGGTTTTCAGGGTTTTTGTCTATTTCTTGTACATCTTCAGGAGTCATTCCCAGTCGTTCAGCTACTTTATTGATGAACAAAACTTCAAGCGGATTATCTTCATTATCTGCTTCTGCTAGCATTAAAAGCATAAACAGGTGACTCTTTCTTTTATGTAGTTCGCGATCTTCATTCATTCTTTATTTTTTCTGGAAGATAAAGAATGGAGTCCTGAACCGAAACTGATTATTATGGGAAAGAGCTTCGAAGTTAAATTTTCAAATCATCAAATCCACCCATCTTCAAATTGCCTACTTAATCCCTTTCACCCATTAATTCTTTGAGCTTAATTCTCAAGATTTTTGGACTTATGTTAATGGCTATAATCTTTCCATTACGGTCAAGGAGGTAGTTTGATGGCAAGTATTGAATTTTTAGATTTTCAATGGTTTCGTTCTTGAAACCGCCCTCTGCAATGGTGTTTTCCCAAGTTAGACCGTCTTTTTCGATAGCTGTTAGCCAAGCAGTACGGTTTTCATCTAGTGATATACCCATAATATCAAAGCCCTTAGACATAAACTCATTGCGAATATTAACCAGTTCTGGATTAGCAACTCTACAGCCACCACACCAAGACGCCCAAAATTCCACTAGTAGAAATGAGCCTTTATAGTCCTCAATACCGACCATACTTCCATTCATATCGGGTAATGTAATTGGAGAGAACTGTTTACCCGTTTTGCTGTTCTTCAATTTGTCTAACGACACCTTCATTGCGGACAGATCAAATTCATCTTGAACAGTAGTGTCTAGCTTTGAGTACAATGACATGGCTTCTTCAAAGCTGAAAATAGGATCCATAATTATCTCGCCTAAAAGAGATCCGCTGAATTGACTACTTGGGTTTTCACTAATGATTTTATCTAACCTTTTGTACATCTGGTTCTGGAAGTCAGGCTCGTCTTCGTTGTCTTCAAAGAAGGCTTGCAAACCCATTAGAATTTCATGGGTTTGGTTTCCTTCGATAGATTCGATGCTGGTGACTTTGCCTTGGATAGAGACTGAAACGGTTGTGGTGCCATCGTCTAAGTAAAAAGAATCAGTAACGTATCCGCCTTTAGTGTGAACTTTTGCTTCTAATCGATTTGGCACTTGTCCTTCAAACTCAAACCTATTGTCTTTAACTAGAAAGCTGTCCACTTGAGCAGCATAACTGAGATAAATGTATTCGTCAAAGTTATGAGTTACTTTTCCTTTTACTGTAAAGTTTAATAACTCTTGGCTGTAAATTGTACTACTAAAAAGACTCAATAATAGTACTGTTAGTGTTGTTTTTGATGTTTTCATATCTTCTTATTTTTTGTTTATGTCTACCTCTTGTGAGTTTTGTTTGTGATTACTCACTCTTTAGGGATTCACTTGGGTTAAGGCGGGCAGTGCGCCAAGTTTGGGTAAGGATAACACCAACTACCATGATTGATAGTATAAGGAATCCCTGAAATATGGCCATTAGGCTAATATGTGCTTTGATTGCAATTTGCGGCATAATGAAATTTCCTACCAATAAATAGGCTAGGGGAGCAGCTATGACGAATGAAATAATCAATGTCGATATGGTACCTCTTAACAGGAGTCTTAAAATTTGATTTATAGCCGCTCCAAGCACCTTTCTAATTCCAATTTCTTTTACTCTACTTTCGGCATTGTAGAGAGCAATTCCCAATTGACCTAGGACCGAAATTAAAATGATACTTATTCCTAGAAACCAAATAACCTTCATAATGCCTAGGAATTCCACATAGCTATTCTTGATTTGATCATCAACAAACTTCGGTTCGAAAGTACTATTATGGCTGAATTTCTCGTACATATTCTCAATTTCGGCCAATGTGCTACTAAGGTTTTCAGAAGCTATGGATAGTGTAATGATATTCATTTTAGGGTGTTGTTCGAGCAATTCGATGATGAAGGGTACCCTATATTGTTCTAAAGCGTTTCTTACAAAGCCGTTCAATACCCCTCCGATATACTTAGTTTGAGCAGGCATGTCATTTTTACTCTGAAAATAGACAGCTCGACCTAAGGCGCTGTCTATAGGTATATTCATTCTTTGTAAAAAGAGAGGGTTTACCAAAATTTGGTCAGAGGTTCGAGGCAAGCTCTGCGGGCTACCATCACTTATCATTCTTGGGTTATAGACCTGGCCAAAATCGTAATGAGCGAAGGCCTTGTAGGTTAATATGGTGTCAAGGCTTTGTGCTATGGATACCTGCTGAATCTCATTGTGGTCGACACCTGGAACGAAGCCCGTCAATGTATAAGCCTTGATAGAAGGAAGTTTTGATAATTCGTTTTTAAATAACTCTGGGTCAATTTCATTTGTCTTAAATGTAATCAGGCCTTCATAATCAAAGCCCATATCGGTCGATAAGACTTGTTTATATAAATCGTTTCCAAGGGCAATTGTCAATACACAAAGCATTGAGATAGTGAGCTGAAAGCCTGTTAGAAGCTTTCGGAGCCTTAAAACGGATGGCGCTTGCGACTTAATACGTGAATTGATTCCTTTTAATGGTGAGATTCTTGAAAAATATAGTGCTGGCAGAAAACCGGCAAAAAGGCCAATACCAATGCTTAGAATCAAGAACCAGAAGATCAGTGAAGGATTCAGAGACTGAGTAAAAATACCAGACAACTCTTCGAGCACATTATTAAAAGCAGAGGCAAAGAAAAAGTACCCCGTTAGTGCAAGTCCCATGGCCAATAGAGAAAATATCACCGTTTCTATTAGAAATTGACCTACTATTTGTGCTCTTGTACTACCATTGATTTTTCTGATACTAACCTCTTTTGTTCGCTGAATTGCCCTTGCAATAGAAAGATTGGTGTAGTTGAATGATGCAATGGCTAAGGTGATGACTCCGAGTAAAAGTATTACGTGGAAGAGTTTTCGGTCTATAACATAACCGAAATCAAACTGATGAAAATCGCCAAAGGTGATGTCTCTCACTAGCTGACTTTCGAAATGAAGACTGGTGTCATCTCTCTTAAATTGGTTATTTACTTCCGCAGAGAGTCTTTCAAGTTTTTGGTCTAATTGATTTATTGAAATATTCTCGTTGAGCCGAACATAGAAGTAATTGCCGTAAGCAATACTCCATTTTTGGTTCTGAGTTGATACTTTGTTTTCAGACAGAGAGTTGATGGCTCGGTTGCCAATTACCTGAAAATCCAAGTGTGACTTATTCTTTGGGGTTTCAATAACCGCTTTGATTACATAGCCTTGAAGAGTTTCTTTTCCAAGAGCACTTTCATTAGGGAATATTTTTTGAGCTACTTCTTGGGTGATTACAATACTGTTGAGGTCTTCAAAAATACTTTGAGGAGAGCCTTCAATTACTTTGAAGTTAAACATTTCGAAAAATACCGTATCTACCAGTATACTATAAGCACGATATGATTCACTGCCAAAAGGAAAGGCAAACCCTTGTCCATGTTCGACTACAGTGCTCAGCTCAATTTCTGGTAAACCAAGTAGTAATGTTTCTTCAAGTTCAATTGGGCCAGAAGCACTAGGAAAGGGTTGTCTGTTAGAGTAGTGTTGAGTGGTAGTGATTCTGTACAGTCTATCTCCCTCTGGGTGCTGATTATCATGTGATAAGCCAGTATAAAGCATGTTGACTAGGAAAAGACAGACTGATAAAGCCGCGCCAAGTCCTAGAATATTAATTGCGCTAAAAACTTTATTCCTTCTTAAATTTCTCACCGATAAGATTAGGTGGACTCTGAAAAGTGATGCTTGAAATGATGCTCGAAATGGATTTTTAAGCTTGATAATAGACGGCCTAATCATTTTAAGCACTTCTTTACGGTAGATGGCTTTGGCCTTTTTCTCTCCTAATTCTTTTAGGTTGAAGTTGAATTCTTCTTCTAAATCACCTTGAAGCTCTTGATGAAGAGTAGGCTTGCAGAAGGCTTCAAAAAGCCGGGTGTATAGTTTTGGAGGAACGATGCGCATGTTTTAAAGGGTTTATTGTAGACGGAAAGCCGGTACTTGACTCCACAATTGGTCGCGAACTTCTTTGGCTTCCTGCAAAGCAACCAAGCCCTTATTGGTTACCTCGTAATAGCGCTTAGGCCTTCCACCTCTGTCTTCGTTACCTTCACCTTGTTTCGAAGTTAAAAGTCCTTTTTCTTCTAAGCGAGATAGGGCAGTGTGTAAAGCACCTCTGCTAATATTTCTCTTTCCCTGTTCGTTGATTTCGCGCTTAATGCTTACTCCGTAGGCGTCATCTTTTAAAACCAAAATGGTGAGTAAAGCTATTTCTTCAAATTCACCCAGATTTGTTCCTTTCATAGCATGTTCTAAAATGTAGACTAATGTATGAAATAAAATCCAAGTTCTAAAATGAAGACATGGAATTTGATTTGAAGATGGGATAATTTGAAAATTTGGTGATTAAGTGGGAGGCGATTTTAGCTTATCGGTTTTTATTTTTTGTGCTAAATAAAGTAGAGAGCTGACTTATCTTTTGTGAAATCAGGTTTTTGAACTTATGAGGGCAGAGCATAATAATGATTAACCAGAAGAGTTTAGAGCAACATTTGATCAATGAATTAAGGACATCATCAGATAACTGGAAGCTGTTTTTTTGGTATCCTGAAAGAAAAACTGGAAGCAAGCTAGCAATGAGGAATATACAAGCTAAACCAAAGTAAACTGGTACTACCAACTTTAATGATTGGGTTAATTTAAGGCGGGTATTCTTTAATCGCTTTTTTGACATTGCACTTTTTCTATTAGTGCAAGCAAAGTAATGAGACTCTTAATAACTCCGTAGGACAACCGTTTTGTTGGTTTAAACACCAATAAACAGTGTTATGTCAGTTTTTCTATTTTTACCAACACTTCTCAGTGTCAACAGAGAGGTGCGTTATAGGACAAATGTAACCACGTTTTTTTGATTTTATTAAGACTTCTCGAGCCATTCAACTTGACATTTCATAGGACAAATGGCGACCATGTTTTTTTGATTTCATCAACATTTCTCGAACTCTTTAACCTAACAGGCTATAGGACAAATGCCGACAAACTTTTATTATCTAAGCATATTTTTAAAGCTACATAGGCTGTTTACTAAGATATCTCTTACTACTATTTCAATTGCCGAACCTTCAAATCACCAAATCAATTCATTTTCAAATCATCTACTCACTTCTTAATGATTCTGATGGATTGGTTTTGGCGGTTTGCCAAGTTTGAGTTGTAACAATTCCGATAACAATCCCCCACAAAGATAAAAGGGTGGCTATTAGTGTTAATTCTGAGATTTCTAATTGCATTGCAAAACTCGGAACAATCATTTCTCTAAAAACAAGATAGATTAAGGGGATAGCAATGAGTCCCGAAATAATCAGCGACTTTAAGGTTCCTAGAGAAAATAGCCTTGCAATAGAATAGAATGTTGCGCCCAGTACTTTCCGAATTCCTATTTCTTTCACTCTGCTTTCAGCGTTGTAAAGCGCCATTCCAAACTGACCAAGTACCGCAATCACAATTACCGCGATTCCGGCTAAAGTTAGTAGGTTCATAAAGTTGAAAAAAGGAGCGTAACCCTCTTCAATGGCATCATCTACATACACAGGTTCAAAGTCTTTGCCTTGTGCTACGGCATTCCATCCAGCTTCAATTTTGCCCAAAGCTTCGTTCACATTTGTTGTGGAAATGTTGATGGTGATAAGATTAGTTAAGGCAGTGTCGCGCTGATTTCGAATGATTAAAGGCATCTGTGAGCTAGTTAATCCATCACTAATATAATTGCCCAAAACGCCAACTACCTCAAGATTTTCTTCTATATCGTATTGCATAAGGTGGATTATGCTGCCTATGGCGCTATCCAACGGAAGTTGAAATGCCTTGAGTATTCTATCGTCAACAATAATCTCGTTTTTTCCTTCAGGGCTAAACCCTAAACCAGCTGCTAATTGAGGTTTGTACACACTGTTGAATTTGAAATCAGCAACCCCATAACCAGTGGCAATGGTATCAGAATAATTTTCACTTGTAATAAACCGCCTAGCCAAACCTCCTGTCCCTGGCGTCATCGATGAAGTAGAGTAATTTGTGATTTCAGGAATTTTATCAAACTCAGCAGTAAGTAGATCAATATCTACCTCCTTGATTGGAATGGTAATAAGACCTTCAGAAACAAAACCGAGGTCGGCATTCATGATTTGCGTTTTTTGATTGGCAATGAGCGCAATGAAAAGAACAAAGAAAGTGGAAACGCCCAGCTGTAAACCCACTAAAATTTTCCTCATCGTTGACATCGAAAGAGCACCATTTTTCACTTGGTTCCTCATTGCGCTTAAGGGCGAAACTTGAGCGAAATGCAGTGCAGGTAAGATCCCCGCGACTAAGCCTACGAATAGACTAAAGGCAATGAACCAGCCTATGATTTCAGCATTTAGACTTGATGTGTAGAGTTCTGAAAATTCTTGAATGTATGCCCCAAAGCTTATAGAAAGGTATTGATAGGATAGAAGCGCGATGACGAGTGCAAAAAGTGAGAACATTGTAGTCTCTAATAGAAACTGTGAGATAATCTGAGCCTTTGAACTACCCGTGATTTTCCGAATTCCTATTTCTTTCGACCGCTGAATTGCTCTTGCAATTGAGAGGTTTGTATAGTTGAAGGACGCAAGAGATATAAGCATTATGATGGGTGCCACCAGTAATATCAATGTAATTTGTGGGTAGACATTTTGAAAATCCATGATGAGCTGTGGCCCAAACATAATATCACTTAAGGATTGGGCTTTCATGGTATATTGTTTTCCATCATCCAGATCAGAGTTCATTTCTGTATTCAGAGTCGCTAGTTGGATGTTGAAGTCTTTTAGAGTGCTGTTTTGAGCAAGTTTGAAATAAGTAAAGCGACCATTTTCATAACTGTCCCATCGATTGAGCCTTGTATTGATTTCATCAGTGCTCATGCTTCTTCCCATAACTTCTATGTTATGTAGGAAATCGAATTTTAAGTGAGATTTTTCATCGGGAGACTCAATTACCGCTCGAACAATATGCCCTCCGCTGTTCTGCTTTCCTATTGGACTTTCATTACCGAAAATACGTTTTGCAGCTTTGTCGGTAATTATGATGGAGGAGAAATCATCGAAGATGTCATTTGGGTCTCCCTCAACTGTTTTAAAATCAAATACCGATAAGAAATTTTCATCAACAGCATAGCCATGCGTACTGATATTTTCACCCTTGATATTAAATGAATAGCCTAAACCGAATAGAAATGTGGTAGTGGTTTCCACTTGAGGAATGTCTGGCATCTTCCATTTTAAGGCAAAGGGAGAAGAAGCAAAATGCATGGAGCTGATCGGACTTTCTACATTGGTAGTGATTCTGTAAATACGGTCGGCATCCTTGTGGTGAGAATCAAACTGAAAACCCGTATAAATCATATTTACACAGAAGAGGCAAATAGTGAGCGCGGCTCCTAAGCCTAGAATGTTTACCAAACTAAAAACCTTGTTGCGTTGAATATTCCTAAGCGTAAGAACAAAGTGAAGCTTGAACAAAGAAGTATTGATTTTTGAGTTGAAGCCTTTTGGTTTCTTAATCACGGAAGGGCGAAGCATTTTCAGCACTTCCTGGCGGTAAATAGCCTTAGCTTTTTTTAAACCTTTGGATTCTATATTGGTATAGAATGATTCCTCCAAGTCGCCTTGCAGTTCTTCATGAAAACTCTCCTTACAGAAGAATCTCAGCAGTCGTGTCCAAAATTGAGGTGTTTTTTGGTTCATGGCTTACCCTTGAATTTTCTGTAAAGCAATTTTGGGTACACTGTTCCAAAGATCATCACGAACTTCTTTGGCTTCGTTCAAAGAACTTTTGCCCAAATTGGTGACTTGATAAAAGCGTTTTCTTCTGCCGCCACGCTCGGCAGTGGCACCACCATATTCTGACTGAATAAATCCTTTTTCTTCGAGCCTCGTAAAGGCGGTGTGTAAAGCTCCACGACTTACTCCTCTGCCGGTTCTTTTCTCAATTTCTTCCTGTACACTTACACCATAGGCATTTTCTTCCAATACAAGGATGGTCAAGAGCACAATTTCCTGAAATTCTCCGAGGTAAGTTCCTTTCATGATTTTCTATTTAATACTTAAATGAAGACCAAATCTAAGTATTAAATTCTTAAATGGAGAGGAAATGAATAAAAAATGATTTGGTGATTTGAAAATCAATCTTCAAATCACCAAATCAACTCATCTTCAAATTAGAAATTACTCGCTGCGTAAGGTTTGGGCAGGGTTGGCTTTTGCGGCTCTTCTTACTTGTGAACCGATGGTCAGTATTCCTATGGCAAATATTATGATTACACCTGTGAAGAGTTCCAGCACTCCAATCGTAGCGCGGTTCTCAATGCCGTTTAGAATTTGTTGTTCAAAGAATAAGTAGGTGAGGGGGATGGCCAATGCTGCTGAAATTACCAATAACCACATAAAACCTCGTGTCAATAAGCCAACAAGACTTCCTTCTGTGGCTCCCAATACTTTACGAATGCTAATTTCTTTCATACGGGTTTCGGCAGTGTACACGGCCATTCCTAACAAGCCTAGTGCGGCAATGGAAACGGTGAGCACGGCTAGAAAGCCTACAATTGTTCCCATTACAACGTACTGAGAATAAGCTGACTCAATATTCTCATCGTAAAACTGAGCTTTGAATTCGTGAACAGGATCAACCTCGTTCCACGCATTTTCAATTTTGGACATCGTGGATGGTAAATCGGTTGAGTTAAGCTTTAGGTTTAAATAATAGAAAGAGTTATTTCTGTTTCGAAACCCGAAGCTTTTAATGCCTTGGTCAAGCTTATCATAGTGGAAATCGCGCACCACACCAATAATTGTCAGGGGTTCATTTTCTATAAGCACTTGTTTGCCAATAGCTTCATTAGGTGTGCCTAGATTAAAGCGCTTTAAGGTTTCTTCGTTCAGTATGATTTCTGACTCTTCAGCGTCCGATAATTTTTTGGTAAAGTTGGTTCCAGCGATAACTTCATGATCCATCAAGTCGATGTAGTTTTCGTCAATGGTGTTGTAAAAAAGCTCAGTAGAGTCATTATTGTATTTCATGTCCACCAAATAGGTGCTTCCTACGCTCGGAATCATGGCAGATTTCGAAATCATCTGAACCTCTGGGATTGAAGCAAAGGCAGTTTCAATTTTTTCCCAATCGTTATTTTGAAGTTCAACATTGAGTACATTTTCTGTTTTAAAGCCTAAATCGAAGCTTAAAGCATATTTAAATTGAGTATAGGCAATACTGGCGGAAATGATAAAGGCCATTGACAAAGTGAACTGAACTACTATCAGAACTTTTCTCATATTCACTTTTGAAAAAAGCTTAGTTGATCCCGCATTCTTTAATGCTTGAACGGCTTTTAGTTTTGATAAAAACATGGCTGGAACAAAACCTGCCAAGAGGCCAACCACAAGCGCAAATAATAAAAAATATAAAAAGAGAATTGGGGTAATTTCGAGTTGGAGGCTGCGCTCAATACTCGGGTCCAATCCAAGAAAATGAGGCCTAATGAAAATGAATATTAAGTAAGCAAAAATCAGTGCGATTATGGAAATGATACTTGCTTCGGTAATGAATTGATTAAACACTTGGCGTTTTGTAGCGCCCACTACTTTACGTACGCCCACTTCTTTGGCCCTTTTTAATGACCGAGCAATAGAGAGGTTGGTGTAATTAAAGCCAGCAGAAAGGAGAACAACAAAGGTGAGCGCTCCTAAAACCCAGATTATTTCGCCACCTATTGAAACGCCAATATTGTTGGATAAATCAGGGCCAGCCATCATTCCGTATAATGGCTGAAGCTCAGATGTAATTGTGAGGTGCTCATACTTCTCGCTTTCTTTTTTACCTAAGGCAAGGAGTTTCTGGTTTACATCATTAACATTCGTGTTTGGCTCTAGCTTTATGTATACATAGTTCATCCACATATTATTCCAAGCGTTATACCAGCGTTCACCACGTTCGCCTTGTCTATTTTGGTTGGTGTAGGTAATGTATGAACCTAGCGCCTGGAAGGTGAAATGTGAATTGAAGGGAGGTTTTTTAATGATGCCTGTTACGGTATAGAGATCGTCTTTGCCCAGAATAAAGGTCTGGTTCATGGGATCCTGCTCACCAAAAATCTTTTTTGCCGTCTCATCTGTCAAAACAATTGAGTTTGGCTCTGAAAGCATTGTTTTCGGATTGCCTTGAAGTATTTCGAAAGAGAAAACATCATTGAAACTTTCGGATGCCCATAATCCACTAATGGGAATAATTTTATCGTTGAGTTTGGCATCTCCCCCAAAACCTCTCGTCATCAAAACTTGCGACTCAACCCCTGGAATAATCTCTTTGATTCTGTCTGACATGATAATTGAAGTAGTAGCAAATGGCGTAGGGTCTTCTTGTTGCTCTTTGTAAATGTTATTGACTCTATAGATTCTATCTCCATCATTATGAAACTTGTCGAAGCTGAAAACTTCTGAAATAAAGGCAATCATTAGTAAGCCAATGGACATGCTGACCGCCAGACCAATGACGTTGATGGCAGAGAAGAGCTTATTTCTAGCAATACTTCGAACGGAGGTTTTAAAATAATTTTTGAACATGATAAATGATGTTATGTTGTTGACTATTTTGAATTTCTTGATGGTGTATGGGCGGAAAAATTTGAGTACGTCTAAACAGTAAATCTGTCTCGCCTTTCTTTTTCCCTTGCTAATCGTGTTGCGGTCAAAGTGTTCATACAAGTCTCCCTGTAAGTCTTCAAGGATTTCGGAACGGCAATACCATTCCAAGAACCTATCGGCCCAGCGTGGAGGTTGATGTACACTTTTATTGCTCATATTATTTTTAAGTTGAATTCTGGGATTAGGCTCCAAAGCTCATCACGCTGCGCTTTGACCTTTTGCAGCGTGGCTTTTCCGGCATGGGTTACTTCGAAAAATCGTTTTCTTCTTCCGCCTCTGGTTTTGGTGGCTTCTCCTAGTTGGGAAGTCACAAATCCTTTTTCTTCCAGACGATTGAGAACAGAATGTACAACACCCAATTTGACCTGTCTTTCGGTTATTCTTTCAATCTCATCGCAAATGGCAACACTATAGGCTTCTGACATTAGAGTTGCTATGGTTAGTAAAACCACTTCTTCAAACTCCCCTAGGTTAGTTCCTTTCATAGATTTTTTATTTATTCCTTAAATGTATAAAAAATGAATACAACTTAAATTCTTTTTTTATACAAATAGAGAATATATGGATCGTGACTTTAATAGTCTGCATAGATAGGGGGTTAGATTTGAGTGGAGAAATGAATTGTAATCACTTGTAAGTTTATTGTAGCGAAACGCTGAATATGAATGACTAAGGTTTAGTTTTAACTTTCCTCAAGTTTCATAGCGTTTGCTTTATACGTATAGAAAAAATATTTTTGTCGTATAAACATAATATCATGGATGCCAAGGTAACTTTAAGTTTTGATCAAGAGGTGATTAAGTCGGCTAAACAGTTTGCAGAGAAAAATAATATTAGCCTTTCTCGACTAACGGAGTTTTTATATCGCCAACTTACTTCTAATGATTACAAGTCTCTAGAAAGTCTACCGATTGCTGATTGGGTAAATGCTGTTGCTGAAGGCCAAGCCGAATATCATATCAAGCCAAAGAAAATATCAAAGTCTGACTATTACGAGCGTAAATAATGGTTAAGGCATTTGTTGACGCGAATGTATTGGTTTCGGTACTCAATAAGGAATATCCACTTTTCACCTATTCTTCTCGGGTACTTTCTCTTTCAGGGGAAAAGGGATTTCAGTTGTTTACTTCCCCCTTATGTTTAGCCATAGGTTTCTACTTTGCTAGTAAAAAATGTGGTGAACAAGAGGCAAAGCGTAAGATTGATATGTTATCCAATCACTTTTTAATTGCGCATATTGACCAGGTAGCTGTTGATAATGCATTGCGAAATCCGAAGGTGAACGACTTAGAAGATGGGTTTCAATATTATGCTGCGGTAGAATCGGGTTGTACTTGTATCGTTACAGACAATCAGGCTAATTATTATTTTGGCGAACTGGAAGTTCTGTCCTCTGAGGAATTTTTAAAAAATTACGTTTTCATTAAGCATAAATAAGAAAGGCATCGTTAACGATGCCTTTTCTAGTTCTTTGTTGTTGCGAGTAACTTATACGGTCATTATCTCTTGTTCTTTTTGAATCAAAAGGTCATCAAGTTTCTTGTTGTAAGCATTAGTAAGATCTTGCACTCTGTCTTCTCCAGACTTCACTAAATCCTCTGAGAGCCCGTCTTTTTGAAGCTTCTTTAACTCATCATTAGTGTCTTTTCTTGCACTCCTTATGCTGATTTTTCCATCTTCTGTAACCGCTTTAGATTGCTTTACTAGGTCACGTCTTCTTTCTTCAGTAAGCTGGGGAATATTGATAATGATTTGCTCACCGTCATTCTGAGGGTTGAGGCCTAAGTCACTATTCATGATTGCTTTTTCAATAGCGGAAGTCATGGATTTTTCCCAAGGCTTTACAAAAAGCGTTCTTGCATCGGGGCTGTTTACTGCAGCTATTTGATTTAGTGGTGTTAGTGATCCGTAATAATCAACCTTAACTACATCAAGCATGCTGGGCATTGCCTTACCTGCTCTAATTTTTGCTAGCTCTTGTTTTGTATGGACGATGGCTTTCTCCATCATCTCCTTGGCCGTATCCAAGTATAATTCCAGTTCTTCCATTATTATAAAATTAGCTTATCAATGTTCCGATATTTTCTTTTCCTTCAACAATGTCTAATAAGTTACCAATGGTATTCATGTCAAAGACTATGATCGGCACATTGTTCTCTTGGCAGAGAGTAAAGGCTGTCATATCCATAACACTATATCCACCGCGAATGGCCTCATCAAAAGACAGATTGGGTATTCTAGTAGCAGTATGGTCTTTTTCTGGGTCGGCAGTATAAACGCCATCAACACGAGTTCCTTTTAATACAACGTCCGCCTCAATTTCAATAGCTCTTAAACTTGCTGTGGAATCAGTTGTAAAATAAGGATTACCTATTCCTGCTCCAAAAATAACAATTCTTCCTTTTTCTAAATGCCTAACAGCTCTACGTCTAATAAAGGGTTCGCAAACAGCTTCCATTTTAATACCCGACATTAATCGAGTGTACATTCCATGGTTTTCTAAAGTACTTTGAATAGCCATGGCGTTAATTACTGTAGCCAGCATTCCCATATAATCGCCTTGAACTCGGTCGATACCTGACGCTTCGGCTTGAACTCCTCTATATATATTGCCACCTCCAATTACAATAGCTACCTCAATTCCGCTTTCGTGAACTTTCTTTATTTCTTCAGCGTATTGATTTATTCGTACAGGGTCAATACCATATTGTTGATTCCCCATTAAGGCTTCTCCGCTAAGTTTTAGAAGAATTCTTTTATACTTCATCCGTGTGGTTATATTAAAATTTTATCAGAATTTGATTTTTCTCTACGCTGTTACCTTTTTCAACTTCTATACTTTGGATTACGCCAGTTCCAGGAGATTTAAGAACGTTCTCCATTTTCATGGCTTCTAAAATCATCAGTTGATCTCCCTTTTTAACTTCTTTACCAACTTCCACAAGAATATCATGAATAAGGCCTGGCATTGGAGCTTTAATTTCTTTTAATACAGAACTGCTTAAGCTGTTGATCCCCATCTTTTTTAGAAGCTGGTCCATTTTATCTTTAACAGACACGCTATAAATCTGATTATTGATTTTAATTTCAACAGCTTTAGTTTCTTTGTCAAAGTCTATGACCTCGGCATTAAAAGTTTGTTCGTCCTTAATAATTTGAAACTTGCCTTTAGAAGTTTTTGAAATGTTCCAATGAAAATCAGAACCGTTAAGAAGTATATTATTGTCTTTGAATTCTACTTCTGACTCGCGGTTTTCCTTAAGACTTACTTTGTACATCAGGCTAATTTAAGAGTAGGGCTTACTTTTAGATTGTTGTCAAACATAAAAGCCCTTAAACATATTGTTTTAAACCTTGCAAATATAGAGAAGTATTTTGATTAGGAATGCGCAATATAGCCGTACTTTAAAAATGATTAGCGATATGAATAGGTAATTATACGAGTGCTATTTTTATGGCTTTGGAGGCCTGTTTTCAAACTTCAATAAAAACTCTTCATCTTTTTTTGGGATATGTTTGAATAATATAAAAAAGGGTCTAATTTTGCATTCCCTTTCGCTAAAAGGATTATTTAAGACGTTCTTTTAGGGATAGGAAAACTAGTTGGGGGGATACCAAAGCGGCCAACTGGGACGGACTGTAAATCCGTTGACTTATGTCTTCGAAGGTTCGAATCCTTCTCCCCCCACAATAATTGAAATGCTAATTTCGAAACTCTAAAAATTTACCTTTGGAGTGGAGATTTTGATTTTCTGGAAAAGCGGGTGTAGCTCAGTTGGTAGAGCGACAGCCTTCCAAGCTGTAGGTCGCAGGTTCGAACCCAGTCACCCGCTCAAAACTTTGAGTTATAAAGTGCGAAGTTTAATGTTTGTCGAACTAAGAACTTCGAACCTTAAACTTAGGAAAGCCGATGTAGCTCAGGGGTAGAGTACTTCCTTGGTAAGGAAGGGGTCACGAGTTCAAATCTCGTCATTGGCTCAATAGTAGTTGAAAATTTCAGCTGCTTAGGTAAGGAATTAAATTTATTGAATTTAAATATTAACTAATTTTCAAGTTATGGCTAAAGCAAACTTTGACCGTTCTAAGCCGCACGTTAATATTGGTACTATCGGTCACGTTGACCACGGTAAGACCACATTAACTGCCGCTATCACTAAAGTTTTGGCAGACTCGGGTCTTGCTGAAAACAGAGACTTCTCTTCAATTGACAATGCTCCAGAAGAGAAAGAAAGAGGTATTACTATTAACACTTCTCATGTTGAGTATCAAACTGAGAACAGACACTATGCACACGTTGACTGTCCAGGTCACGCTGATTATGTGAAGAACATGGTAACTGGTGCTGCTCAAATGGACGGTGCAATTCTTGTTGTAGCTGCGACTGATGGTCCAATGCCACAGACAAGAGAGCATATTCTTTTGGCTCGTCAGGTAGGTGTACCTTCTCTAGTAGTTTTCATGAACAAGGTTGACCTTGTTGATGATGAAGAACTTCTTGAGCTAGTAGAAATGGAAATTAGAGAACTTCTTTCTTTCTATGATTATCCAGGTGATGACATTCCTGTAATCCAAGGTTCTGCTTTGGGTGGATTGAATGGCGAAGCTGCTTGGGTTGAGAAAATCAATGAGCTTATGGCTGCTGTGGATGATTATATCCCACTTCCTGAGCGTGCAGTTGATAAAGATTTCTTAATGCCAGTTGAAGACGTATTCTCGATCACAGGTCGTGGTACTGTTGCTACTGGTAGAATTGAAAGAGGTGTTACAAATACTGGTGATGCTGTTGATATTATCGGTATGGGTGCTGAAGGCCTTAAGTCTACAATCACTGGAGTAGAAATGTTCCGTAAGATTTTGGATAGAGGTGAAGCTGGTGATAACGTTGGTCTTCTTTTGAGAGGTATTGAAAAATCTCAAATCAAAAGAGGTATGATTATCTGTAAGCCAGGTTCTGTTAAGCCTCACTCTCACTTTAAAGCTGAGGTGTACGTGCTTTCAAAAGAAGAAGGTGGACGTCACACTCCATTCTTCAACAAATATCGTCCTCAGTTCTATTTAAGAACTACTGACGTAACTGGAGAAATTATGCTTCCTGCTGATATCGAAATGGTAATGCCAGGTGATAACGTAACTATCGAAGTGAACTTGATCAACGCAGTAGCGCTTGAGAAAGGTTTAAGATTTGCGATCAGAGAAGGTGGTAGAACTGTAGGTGCCGGTCAGGTAACTGAAATTCTAGACTAAACTTTCTAAGCTTATTAAATATTTCAAACGCGTTTTCGATTTGTCGGAAGCGCGTTTGTTTCATATAGTATTTTTATCTACATTTGCAGCCCGTTTTGGGGCTGGATTGTGAAGGTGGGGTGCTGATTCTCTCTAGGAAATTGGTTTACGCAATTGAATAAAGGGATTGATTTAGACTTAATGAGTATACACGGGTGTAGCTCAGCTGGTAGAGCAGTGGTCTCCAAAACCAAAGGTCGTGAGTTCGATTCTTACCACCCGTGCAAATAAGTAAAGTAAAGCCGATGAGTAAACTGAAAACATTTATCGCTGAATCTTATCTCGAAATGAGACATAAGGTGAGCTGGCCGAAATATTCTGAACTACAAAGTAGTTCTGTGTTGGTGTTAGTGGCTTCTTTAATCTTTGCTCTCTTTATTGGGATCATTGATTTGGGCTTTAATAACATCATGGATTGGTTTTACACAATAGGAAGATAATTGATAGAATGGCAGAGCTGAAGTGGTATATGGTTCGGGCCGTGTCTGGTCAAGAAAGGAAGTCAAAAGAATATCTAGAGAATGAAGTGGACAGGGAGCAATTCCAAGACCACATTCCTCAAGTATTGATTCCTTCGGAAAAGGTATATGAAATGCGAAACGGTAAGAAACGTTCGCGTGACAAAAACATGTTTCCGGGCTATATCATGGTTCAAGCAGATCTTACTAATGGTGAGGTCATTCACATGATTAAAAATATTCCTGGTATCATAGGGTTCTTAGGTCAAAAGGGGGGGGATGCTTCCAACACCCCACCTGTTCCGTTACGACAGATTGAAGTCGACCGTATTTTAGGTAAGGTTGAAGAAATCGATGAATTTGACGAACACATTGATACACCATATATAGTTGGAGAGTCCATTAAAGTAATGGATGGACCTTTCAGTGGGTTTACAGGTACAATTGAGGAGGTTTTTGAGGAGAGAAGAAAACTTAATGTTATGGTTAAGATTTTCGGCCGAAATACCCCTGTTGAATTAAGTTACATGCAAGTCGAAAAACAAGATTAAAGATGGCTAAGGAAATATCTGGTTATCTGAAGTTGCAAGTTAAGGGAGGTCAAGCAAACCCTTCCCCTCCGGTTGGTCCTGCTTTAGGTTCGAAAGGACTTAACATCATGGAGTTTTGCAAGCAATTCAACGGACGTTCTCAGGATAAAATGGGACAGGTTTTACCTGTATTAATTACCATTTATTCTGATAAGTCTTTTGACTTTGTAATCAAAACACCACCAGCACCGGTAATGTTAATGGAAGCATCGAAAATCAAAAAGGGTTCTAATGAATCAAACCGTATTAAAGTCGGTTCGGTAACATGGGCTCAAGTGAAAGAGATTGCTGAAGTTAAGATGACGGATTTGAATGCTTTTACAGTAGACTCTGCCATGAAGATGGTAGCAGGTACTGCAAGAAGCATGGGCATTAGAGTGACCGGTAAAGCACCTTGGGAAAACTAAAGATTTGTTGAAATGGCAAAGTTGACAAAAAAGCAAAAAGAAGCTTTAAGTAAATACGATCCACAAAAAGATTATTCTTTGACGGACGCATCATCGATTGTAAAGGAGATTTCCAATGCAAATTTCGATGCTTCTGTTGATATAGATATTCGTTTAGGAGTGGATCCGCGCAAGGCAGACCAGATGGTTAGAGGAGTGGTAGCACTTCCTCATGGTACAGGAAAAGAAGTGAAAGTATTAGTGTTGTGTTCTCCTGACAAAGAGCAGGAAGCAAGAGATGCTGGTGCAGATCACGTTGGTCTAGATGACTATATAGCAAAAATTGAAGGTGGATGGACTGACATTGATGTCATCATCACTATGCCTACGGTTATGGCTAAAGTAGGTCGTTTAGGTCGAGTTCTTGGACCAAGAGGCTTGATGCCAAACCCAAAATCTGGTACAGTTACTTTGGAAGTTGGAAAAGCAGTTGAAGAAGTTAAGGGAGGTAAAATCGATTTTAAAGTCGATAAGTTTGGAATCATTCATACAAGTATTGGAAAAGCGTCTTTCTCACCAGAGAAGATCATGGAAAATGCTACTGAAGTAATTCAAACCATCTCAAGATTGAAACCTGCATCGGCAAAAGGTACTTATTTTAAGAGTATCAACTTGTCTTCGACTCAAAGTCCAGGTATTAAAATTGATAAAAACTCCATTTCCGGATTATAATCATGACTAGAGAAGAAAAAGGCGTATTAATTGAAGAATTGTTTCAGAAATTTTCTGATAACAACAATTTCTACATAACTGATGCTTCCGGAATGTCGGTTGCACAAACCACGGCACTTAGAAGACTATGCTTTGAAAAAGGTATAGAATATAGAGTGTTCAAAAATACTTTGATCCAAAAGGCTTTGGAAAGAATGGATACTAATTATACTCCATTTGATGAGAAAGTTTTGAAGGGCTTTTCAGGAATTATGTTCTCAGGAGAGGACGCTAATTCACCTGCGAAGTTGATCAAAGAATTTAGAAAAAAATCAGGTTTAAAATCTCCAATGTTGAAAGGTGCTTCCATCGATACCGATCTTTTCATTGGGGAGGAGAATTTAGATATGTTGAGCAGTCTTAAGTCTAAGGCTGAACTTATCGGAGAGGTGATAGGATTGTTACAATCACCGGCTAAAAATGTTATTTCAGGCCTTAAAGGTGCTGGTGGCAAATTGGCAGGAATTCTTCAGACATTATCTGAGCGTGAAAATTAGTAATTAATCAAGATTTAGAATTAAATAAACAAAAATCGAAAATGGCAGATTTAAAAGATTTCGCAGAGCAGTTGGTAAACTTAACTGTAAAGGAAGTTAACGAATTAGCTGATATCCTTAAAAACGAATACGGTATTGAGCCTGCAGCTGCTGCAGTTGCTGTTGCTGCTGGTCCTGCTGGCGGAGACGGTGAAGGTGCTGCTGAAGAAAAATCAGCTTTTGACGTAGTGTTGACTGCTGCTGGTGCTTCAAAACTAGCCGTTGTTAAACTAGTGAAAGAATTGACTGGTTTAGGATTGAAAGAAGCTAAAGAAATCGTAGACAGCGCTCCTAAAGCAATTAAAGAAGGTGTAGCTAAAGACGAAGCTGAAGCACTTAAAAAGCAGCTTGAAGAAGCTGGTGCTGAAGTAGAGCTTAAGTAATTTGACTGGCCATAGCTAACTATGGCAAAGGAACAGGCCCTGATCCCTTCCCGAATTTCGGGATCGGTATCATGGGTCTTTTCCTGTTTGTATACAGTAAAGAGGTTTATTCTCTACAAGCCTTTGTACGCTTTAAGTGCAAAAATTATTCTTGGTTTAAACTAAAATATTACGGCCTTGGCTAACGCAATTCAAACAGAAAGAATAAGTTTTTCTTCAATTAAATCAGTTCTTGATTATCCTGATTTTCTTGACATTCAAGTGAAGTCTTTCGAAGATTTTTTTCAGTTGGAAACCCCTGCTGAAAAGAGGACTCAAGATGGCCTTTTCAAAGTATTTTCAGAAAATTTCCCAATTTCTGATTCACGAGATAACTTTGTATTAGAGTTCATTGATTACTTGGTTGACCCTCCAAAATACTCTGTAGAAGAGTGTATTGATAGAGGACTTACCTATTCAGTTCCATTAAAAGCAAAGCTTCGTCTGACATGTAATGATGCAGATCATGAGGACTTTGAAACCATCGAACAAGAAGTATTCTTAGGGAATATTCCTTATATGACCGTTAAAGGTTCTTTCGTGGTGAATGGAGCAGAAAGAGTAATTGTTTCTCAGTTACACAGATCGCCAGGTGTGTTCTTTGCTCAAAGCAAACATACCAATGGTACCGCTTTATATTCTGCCCGAATTATTCCTTTCAAAGGATCTTGGATTGAATTTGCGACAGACGTCAACAGCGTTATGTACGCTTACATTGACCGTAAAAAGAAATTCCCTGTAACCACGCTTTTAAGAGCTATTGGTTACGGTACAGATAAAGATATTCTTGACTTGTTTGGCTTGTCTGAAGAGGTTAAGGCCAATAAAGCCCAACTTAAGAAAGGTGTAGGCAGAAAGCTTGCTGCTAGAGTTCTTAAGACTTGGATTGAAGATTTCGTGGATGAAGATACTGGTGAAGTTGTATCTATCGATAGAAACGAAGTGTTGTTGGAGCGTGACTCTGTTTTGAGCGAGGATGATGTAGAAATGATCCTTGAATCAGGTGTTGATTCAATTATCCTTCACCGTGAGGATATCAACATTGCAGATTACACTATTATATATAATACGCTATCAAAAGATAACTCTAACTCTGAAAAAGAGGCTGTAGAGCAAATCTATCGTCAGTTGAGAAACACTGAAGCGCCAGATGAGCAAACTGCAAGAGATATTATCCAAAGCCTTTTCTTCTCAGATAAGAGATATGATCTTGGAGAAGTAGGTAGATATAGAATTAACAAGAAACTCGGTTTAGATATCTCTTTTGATAAAAGAGTATTAACAACTCAGGATATTATTTCGATTGTGAAATATTTGATCGGGTTGATTAACTCTAAGGCGGTAGTGGATGATATTGACCACTTATCGAACAGAAGAGTTAGAACTGTAGGAGAGCAATTGTATGCTCAGTTTGGTGTTGGTTTGGCCAGAATGGCCAGAACAATCAAAGAAAGAATGAACGTTCGTGATAATGAGGACTTCAAACCAGTCGACCTTATTAATGCAAGAACGCTTTCTTCTGTGATTAACTCGTTCTTCGGAACAAACCAGCTTTCTCAGTTTATGGATCAAACCAATCCATTGGCAGAGATTACTCACAAAAGAAGATTGTCAGCCTTAGGGCCAGGTGGTCTTTCAAGAGAAAGAGCAGGTTTTGAGGTACGAGATGTTCACTACACTCACTACGGGCGTCTTTGTACAATTGAAACTCCAGAAGGACCAAACATTGGTTTGATTTCATCTCTATGTGTTCATGCTAAAATTAACAGCATGGGATTCATCGAGACTCCATATAGAAAAGTAAAAGAAAGTAAAGTAAACATGTCTGAAGATGTGGTTTACCTTACTGCCGAAGAAGAAGATACCCACAACATTGCACAGGCTAACGCGCCTTTAGATGATAAGGGTACTTTCGTAAACGACAGAGTAAAAGCAAGATTTGAAGGAGACTTCCCTGTAGTAGAGCCTAAAGAGCTTACTTATATGGATGTAGCTCCTAACCAAATTGTATCTGTTGCAGCTTCTTTGATTCCTTTCCTTGAGCACGATGATGCGAACAGGGCTTTGATGGGATCAAACATGCAGCGTCAAGCAGTGCCTTTGTTGAAGCCAGAAGCCCCTATTGTAGGAACTGGTTTAGAAGGTAGAGCAGCAAGAGATTCTAGAATGTTGGTAATCGCAGAAGGAACAGGTGTTGTACACTATGTTGATGCAGATAAGATTACCATTAAATACGAACAAAGTACTGAAGACGAGTTGGTGAACTTCTACAATGAGTACAAAACGTACAAGTTGATCAAATTCAGAAGAACTAACCAAGACACTTCCATTAACCTTACACCAATCGTATTGAAAGGTGATAAAGTAGTGAAAGGTCAGGTACTATGCGAAGGATATTCTACCCAAGATGGTGAGTTGGCTTTAGGTAAAAACCTAAGAGTAGCTTACATGCCTTGGCAAGGATATAACTTTGAGGATGCCATCGTAATTTCAGAGAGAGTAGTTAGAGATGACGTGTTCACCTCAATTCACATCGATGAATACGAGCTTGAAGTAAGAGATACAAAAAGAGGTGAGGAAGAATTGACTTCTGAGATTCCAAACGTAAGTGAGGAAGCAGTGAAAAACCTTGATGAGAATGGTATCATCAGAGTAGGAGCTGAAATTAAAGAAGGTGATATTCTAATTGGTAAAATTACCCCTAAAGGTGAAACGGATCCAACTCCAGAAGAGAAGCTCTTAAGAGCAATCTTTGGAGATAAAGCAGGTGACGTGAAAGATGCATCATTGAAAGCATCTCCATCACTTCAAGGTGTTGTAATCGATACTAAATTATTCTCTAGACCTAAGAAAGATAAAGACCTAAGAGCTAAATCGAAGAAAGAAGTTGAAACATTGAAAGCTCAATACAGCAAAGATTTGACTGTAGTGAGAAATGAAATGATCGACAAAATCTTCTCTTTGCTACAAGGCAAAACTTCACAAGGAGTAAAACATAAGTTTGGTGATGAAGTAATCTCTAAAGGAGTGAAGTTCAACAAAACCAACATTACTGAAAATATATTCCCTGAGAAGAACATATACAGAGACGAGAGTAACTACAATGTTCAGGAAGAAGTTAACCTAATTTCTGACTTGAATCTTGATAACTGGACTACTGACGATAAGACCAATCAGATTATCGTTCGTATGGTGAAGAATTACCAATTGAAGAGAAATGAAATTGCGGGCGAATTCAAACGTAAGCGTTTCACAATCGAAGTAGGTGATGAATTACCAACAGGTATCGTACAACTGGCCAAAGTTTACATTGCTAAAAAGCGTAAGCTTAAAGTAGGTGATAAAATGGCGGGTCGTCACGGTAACAAGGGTGTTGTAGCCAGAATTGTTAGAGAAGAAGATATGCCATTCTTAGAAGATGGAACTCCAATGGATATCGTATTGAATCCACTTGGTGTACCTTCAAGGATGAACATCGGTCAGATTTACGAAACTGTACTTGCATGGGCTGGATTAGAATTGGGTAGAAAATACGCTACTCCAATTTTTGATGGAGCTACTATGGAAGAAGTTCAGGCAGAATTGGCTGAAGCAGGATTGCCAGATGCTGGTCGTGCTTATCTATACGATGGTTTGTCAGGTGTTAAATTTGACCAGCCTGTTACAGTAGGTATTGCATACATGCTGAAACTAGGTCACTTGGTTGATGATAAAATGCACGCACGTTCTATCGGGCCATACTCTCTCATTACTCAGCAGCCATTGGGTGGTAAAGCCCAGTTTGGTGGTCAGCGTTTTGGTGAGATGGAGGTTTGGGCTCTTGAGGCCTTTGGCGCATCTCATGTGTTGCAGGAAATTCTAACCGTAAAATCCGATGACGTGATTGGTAGAGCGAAAGCTTACGAAGCCATCGTAAAAGGCGAGAATATTCCTAAACCAAATATTCCTGAATCATTCAACGTATTGGTTCACGAACTAAGAGGTTTGGCACTTGAAATTACACTTGACTAATTCTTAAACAGGCTTCGGCCAATAAATTAGAATACAAAAGCTATGGCATTTAAAAAGAATAGAAAACTTAACAATGACTTTGATAAAGTCACTATCAGCTTAGCTTCTCCGGAATCAATCCTTGAGAGTTCTCATGGTGAGGTAACACAACCGGAAACGATAAACTATAGAACATACAAGCCAGAAATGGGCGGTTTATTCTGTGAAAGAATATTCGGACCTGTAAAGGATTGGGAATGTCATTGTGGGAAATATAAAAGAATCAGATATAAAGGTATTATCTGCGATAGATGTGGTGTTGAAGTTACTGAGAAAAAGGTAAGAAGAGAGCGCATGGGCCATATCGAATTGGTAGTGCCTGTAGCTCATATCTGGTACTTCAAATCATTGCCTAACAAGATTGGTTACCTTCTTGGTCTTCCAACCAAAAAGCTTGATCAAATTATTTACTACGAGCGTTATGTAGTAATTCAAGCTGGTATGAAAGAAGAGGACGGAATCGCCTACATGGATTTCTTGACTGAAGATGAATATCTAGACATTCTAGATAAGCTTCCAAGAGAAAATCAAATGTTAGATGATGAAGATCCTCAGAAATTCATTGCTAAAATGGGAGCTGATGCATTGGAGATGCTTTTGGCAAGAATTGATCTTGACGAACTTTCTTATGCACTTCGTCACCAAGCAGCAACAGATACTTCTCAACAAAGAAAAGCAGAAGCTTTAAAAAGGTTGAAAGTTGTTGAAGCATTCCGTGATGCAAGAACAAGAATCGAGAACCGTCCAGAGTGGATGATCATTAAAATGGTACCTGTAATTCCACCAGAATTACGTCCATTGGTGCCATTAGATGGTGGTCGTTTCGCAACTTCAGATTTGAATGATCTTTACAGAAGGGTAATCATTAGAAATAACCGTCTTAAGAGATTAATTGATATTAAAGCACCAGAAGTAATCCTTCGTAACGAAAAAAGGATGCTTCAGGAAGCAGTAGATTCTCTTTTCGATAACTCGAGAAAAGTAAATGCTGTGCGTTCAGATGGTAATCGTGCCTTAAAATCTTTGAGTGATATGCTTAAAGGTAAGCAAGGTCGTTTCCGTCAGAACTTGCTAGGAAAAAGGGTAGATTACTCAGGTCGTTCTGTAATTGTAGTAGGACCAGAGTTGAAACTTCACGAATGTGGTTTGCCAAAGAATATGGCTGCCGAGCTTTTCAAACCATTCATTATCAGAAAACTGATTGAAAGAGGTATTGTTAAGACAGTGAAGTCTGCCAAGAAAATAGTGGATCGTAAAGATCCTGTGGTTTGGGATATCCTTGAAAACGTATTGAAAGGACACCCTGTATTGCTTAACCGTGCTCCAACATTGCACAGGTTGGGTATTCAGGCTTTCCAACCAAAGTTAATTGAAGGAAAAGCAATTCAATTGCACCCATTAGTATGTACAGCATTTAACGCTGACTTTGATGGTGACCAAATGGCTGTTCACGTACCACTAGGGCATGAAGCAGTTTTGGAAGCCTCAACACTAATGCTTTCTTCGCACAATATTCTTAACCCAGCTAACGGAGCTCCGGTAACTGTACCTTCTCAAGACATGGTTTTGGGTCTGTATTATGTAACCAAAGGCAGAAGATCTACTGAAGATTTCAAGGTTGATGGCGAAGGAATGCGTTTCTATAGTGCCGAAGAGGTAATTATAGCAATGAACGAAGGTAAAGTGTCTAAGCACGCTTACATTCATGTGAAGACCAAAGTAAGAGAAGGAGATGCCTTAGTTGATAAGGTAATTGAAACTGTTGCAGGTCGTATTCTGTTTAACCAAGCCGTACCTACTGAAGTGGGTTATGTGAATGAGTTATTGACGAAGAAGAAACTTCAAAAAATTATTGCTAACGTATTTGCTATTTCTGGTGTAGCCAGAACAGCCCAATTCCTTGATGATATCAAAGAACTTGGTTTCCAGATGGCATACAAAGGCGGTCTATCAATGGGATTGAATGATATTCACATTCCAGAACATAAAGAAGACTTAGTAATTGGAGCAAAAGAAGAAGTGGATGCTGTATGGCAAAACTACTTAATGGGTCTTATTACTGATAACGAACGTTATAATCAAGTTATCGACATCTGGACAAGGGTTAACACTAAGTTGACCAATGACTTGATGAACGAGATGGAAGAGGATAACCAAGGCTTTAACTCTATTTATATGATGATGCACTCTGGAGCTAGAGGTTCAAGAGAGCAAATTCGTCAGCTAGGTGGAATGAGAGGTTTGATGGCAAAACCACAAAAGAACCTTGCTGGTTCTGTAGGAGCCATTATTGAAAACCCAATTCTATCTAACTTTAAAGAAGGACTAGATGTACTTGAGTACTTTATCTCTACTCACGGTGCTCGTAAAGGTTTGGCCGATACAGCGCTTAAAACTGCCGATGCTGGTTACTTGACTAGACGTTTGGTGGATGTAGCGCAAGATGCAGTTGTTAACGAAGAAGATTGTGGAACACTAAGAGGTTTAACAGTATCTGCTTTGAAAGACAATGAAGACGTAGTAGAATCTTTATCTGAAAGAATTTTAGGTAGAGTTTCGGTACACGATATCTACGATCCGATTTCTGAAGAATTAATCATTTCAGCTGGAGAAGAGTTTACAGAAGAAATTGCAAATCGTATTGACGAAACTGCGATTGATGATGTAGAAATCAGATCTGTATTGACATGTGAAACCAAAAGAGGAATTTGTGCGAAATGTTACGGTAGAAACTTATCTACTTCTGACATGGTACAAAAAGGTGAGGCAGTTGGTGTAATTGCAGCACAGTCGATTGGTGAGCCTGGAACACAGCTTACATTAAGAACTTTCCACGTTGGGGGTACAGCTTCTAACATTGCAGTAGATGCAACTGTTAAGGCTAAATTTGAAGGTGTAATTAAGTTCGAAGAACTTAGATCGCTTCCTACCACAGACAACGATGGTAAGAAAATAGAAATGGTAATGGGACGTACTGGTGAAATCCAGATCGTTGACCCAAAAACTAATAAAGTGTTGATCTCTAACCACGTTCCTTACGGAGCAACTCTTGATGTTAAAGAAGGAGATAAGGTTGAAAAAGGTCAGCAATTATGTAAGTGGGATCCATACAATGCGGTAATCCTTTCAGAATTTGATGGTAAAGTAGAATTCGATGCTATTGAAGAAGGTATTACTTATAAAGAAGAGTTTGATGAGCAAACAGGACACAGGGAAAAAGTTATCACTGATACCAGAGATAAAACTAAGAACCCTGCGGTTGTTGTAAACTCTAAAAACGATACAAAAGCTTATAACATTCCAGTGGGAGCTCACTTAGCAGTAGATGCTGGTGATAAAGTTAAAGTGGGTCAGCCACTTGCTAAAATCCCTAGAACAATGGGTAAATCTCGAGATATTACTGGGGGTCTACCAAGAGTAACAGAATTGTTTGAAGCAAGAAATCCATCAAACCCAGCAGTAGTGTCAGAAATTGACGGAGTTGTTACTTACGGTGGAATTAAAAGAGGTAACCGTGAAATCTTCATCGAGTCTAAAGATGGTGTGAAGAAGAAATACATGGTGCCATTGTCTAAGCACATTCTTGTACAAGACAATGACTTTGTAAGAGCAGGTTACTCTTTATCTGATGGTGCAATTACTCCTAATGACATTTTGAATATTCAAGGCCCAACTGCGGTTCAAGAGTATTTAGTAAATGAAATCCAGGAAGTATATCGACTACAAGGTGTGAAGATCAATGATAAGCACATCGAAGTAATCGTGAAGCAAATGATGCAGAAGGTAGAGATCATGGATGCAGGTGACACTAGTTTCCTTCCAGGTCAAGTAGTTGATAAATTCCTTTTCAGAGAAGAGAATGACGCAATGCTAGACATGAAGGTAGTGGCTGATTCAGGTGATTCTTCAAACCTAAAACCAGGTCAGATTGTTACTCCTCGTCAATTAAGAGATGAAAACTCTTCGTTGAGAAGAAAAGACATGAAACTTGTAGAAGTAAGAGATGCACAACCAGCAGTTTCGCAACCGAAACTTCAAGGTATCACTCAAGCTTCATTAGGAACCGAAAGCTTTATTTCTGCAGCATCATTCCAAGAAACTACCAAAGTGTTAAGTGAAGCCTCAATTAGAGGTAAAGCAGACCACTTGAAAGGTTTGAAGGAAAATGTAATCGTGGGTCATTTGATTCCAGCAGGTACAGGTTTGAGAGAATACGAAGACCTTATCGTTGGAAACAAAGAAGCTTACGAAAGATTGCAAGCAGCAAAAGCCGCTTACAGATCAGAATCAGAAGAACAAGAAGTAGAGTACTAAGCCATGGCTGAGGATAAAGATCAAAAGAATCAGAACCAAATCAATATTGAGCTTTCCGAAGAAGTTGCGGAAGGCCAGTATGTGAACTTGGCAATGATCGCACATTCAAACAGTGAATTTGTGATTGATTTTATCAAAATGATGCCAGGAGTACCAAAGGCGAAAGTGAAATCGAGAATTATCATTACGCCAGAACATGCCAAAAGGCTTTTGATGGCGCTAAAAGATAATATCGATAAGTTTGAAAACCACTTTGGTACAATTACCCAATCCGATGAAGCCCCAAAATTCCCGATGAATTTTGGTGGAACAATAGGAGAGGCTTAATGCGCAAATACTTTTAAATATTTTATAGAAGCCCCTTTCGAAAGATTGGGGCTTTTTAGGTGAAAATAGACTGTAGAAGTGGTCAATTAGAATGGGAACTTTGGCCATTCTATGACGCGAAAAGTTAAAGGTGCTTTAAGTTGGAAGTTAAGGACTTACATGTTCGATTATATTTAATCTGATGTGTTTGTTCTGAAAACTTCTTTTGTTACCTTTGCAGTCCTAAATTTGTACATAGGGAAATAAAATCTAAAAAATAACTGTAAATGCCTACTATACAACAATTAGTAAGAAAGGGCAGAAAGAAATTGACTTCTAAGTCAAAATCTCCTGCACTGGATAGCTGCCCGCAAAGAAGAGGGGTTTGTACAAGGGTTTACACTACCACGCCTAAGAAGCCAAACTCAGCTATGAGAAAAGTAGCAAGAGTAAGGTTAACTAACGGTAAGGAGGTAAACGCATACATCCCAGGTGAAGGTCACAATCTTCAAGAACACTCAATCGTCTTGATTAGAGGAGGAAGAGTAAAAGATCTTCCAGGTGTAAGATACCACATCATTAGAGGTGCATTAGATACCGCTGGTGTGAACGGTCGTACACAACGTAGATCAAAATATGGTGCAAAACGCCCTAAAGCAGCTAAAAAATAGAATTTTTATAAAATGAGAAAAGCTAAACCAAAGAAGAGATATATTCTTCCTGACCCTAAGTTCCATGATACTTTGGTAACAAAGTTTGTGAACTACTTAATGGTTGACGGGAAGAAGAGTATTGCCTACAACATTTTCTATGATGCGATCGAGATCGTTGAGAAGAAAGGTGGTGAGAATGGTCTTGAGACTTGGAAGAAAGCATTGAGTAACATCATGCCTTCAGTCGAAGTAAAAAGCCGTAGAGTAGGTGGAGCAACATTTCAGGTACCAACTGAAGTGAGGCCGGCTAGAAAAACTTCACTGGGGATCAAGTGGATGATTTCTTTTGCTAGAAAAAGAGGTGAGAAAACAATGAGGGACCGTTTGGCTGCCGAAATTCTTGCTGCATCAAAAGGAGAAGGAGCTGCCGTTAAGAAGAAAGACGACACTCACAGAATGGCAGATGCAAACAAGGCGTTCTCACACTTTAGATTTTAATCCCTAGAATAAAATGGCAAGAGATTTAAGATTAACAAGGAATATAGGTATCGCAGCCCACATTGATGCGGGTAAAACTACGACTACCGAAAGAGTTTTGTACTACACTGGTGTTTCTCACAAACTTGGTGAGGTTCATGATGGTGCAGCTACAATGGACTGGATGGAGCAAGAGCAAGAAAGAGGGATTACAATTACCTCTGCTGCTACTACTGTATTCTGGCCTTACAAAGACGAACAATATCACATCAACATTATTGATACTCCTGGTCACGTAGATTTTACCGTAGAGGTAAACCGTTCCCTTCGAGTACTTGATGGTTTAGTGTTCTTGTTTTCTGCTGTTGATGGTGTTGAGCCTCAATCAGAAACCAACTGGAGACTTGCGGATAACTATAAAGTTGCTCGTTTAGGATTCGTAAATAAAATGGACAGATCGGGTGCCGATTTCTTGAACGTGTGTAAGCAAGTAAAAGAAATGTTGGGTACTAAAGCTGTTCCGCTTCAATTGCCTATCGGGGCTGAGGATACCTTTAAAGGTGTTGTTGACTTGGTAGAGAATAAAGCTATTGTTTGGAACGAAGAAGATATGGGGATGACCTATAACGAAATCGAAATTCCAGCAGATATGGCGGATGAAGTAGCTGAATACAGAGAGCATTTATTAGAAGCAGTTGCTGAGTATGACGAAACACTTCTAGAAAAGTATTTCGAAGATCCAGAGTCTATTTCTAGAGATGAGATTATTAAAGCTTTAAGAGCTGCAACAATCGATTTAGCTTTTGTTCCAATGTTGTGTGGTTCTGCCTTTAAAAATAAAGGTGTTCAGTCAATGTTGAACTATGTTATGGAATTGCTTCCATCTCCTCTTGATAGAGAGAGCGTAGAAGGAACAGATCCAGATACAGAAGAGCCTACTTTTAGAAAGCCATCAGTATCTGAGCCATTTACTGCATTAGCATTTAAAATCGCCACTGATCCGTTCGTAGGTCGTTTGTGTTTTGTTAGATCGTACGCAGGTATGCTTGATTCAGGTTCTTATGTATTCAATACAAGAACAGGAAAAAAAGAGCGTATCTCTAGAATCTTCCAAATGCATGCTAACAAGCAAAACGCTATTGAAAAGCTTCATGCTGGTGATATTGCTGCAGTTGTAGGTTTTAAGGATATTAAAACAGGAGATACACTTTGTGACGAGAAACATAAAATTGTTCTTGAATCAATGGATTTCCCTGAGCCAGTAATTGGTTATGCAATTGAGCCAAAAACTCAAGCAGATGTAGATAAACTAGGTATGGCAATTGCCAAACTAGTTGAAGAAGATCCAACATTGACAGTAAACACTGACGAAGAAACTGGTCAAACGATTCTTAGAGGTATGGGTGAGCTTCACCTAGATATCATCATGGATCGTATGAGAAGAGAATTCAAGGTGGAAGTGAATCAAGGAGCTCCTCAAGTAGCTTACAAAGAGGCACTTACTAAGTCAATCGAACATAAAGAAGTTTATAAGAAGCAGTCTGGTGGTAGAGGTAAATTTGCCGATATCTCTTTCGAAATTGGTCCAAAAGACGAGGATTTCGTAGGAAAAGGACTTCAGTTTGTAAACCAAATTGTGGGTGGTGTAATTCCAAAAGAATTTATCCCAGCAATTGAGAAAGGTTTCGCTTCAGCAATGAATAATGGACCTTTAGCAGGTTATCCTGTTGAAGACATGAAAGTTAGATTGTTCCACGGATCATTCCACGATGTGGATTCAGATGCTCTTTCTTTTGAACTTGCTGCAAGAATGGGCTTTAAAGCTGCTGGTAAGCAAGCAGGTCCAAAATTATTGGAGCCAATCATGTCAGTTGATGTAGTTACCCCAGACGAATATACTGGTTCAATTACAGGTGACTTGAACAGAAGAAGAGGTATGATGAAAGGTATGGATACTAAAGGCACTTCTACAGTTGTTAAGGCCAGTGTTCCATTGTCAGAACTTTTCGGTTACGTTACAGATTTGAGAACAATGTCTTCTGGTCGTGCTACGGCTGCTTTGACATTCTCACACTATGACGTGGTACCAAATGGCATTGCAGACGAAGTGATCAAAAAATCCAAAGGAGAATAATCTGTAAATTTTAGAATAATGACACAGAAGATAAGAATCAAATTAAAGTCATACGATCACAACTTGGTGGATAAGTCATCAGAGAAAATCGTAAGAGCTGTGAAAACTACTGGAGCTATTGTTAGCGGACCAATTCCGTTACCAACAGTAAAGGAGAAATTTACAGTATTGAAATCTCCACACGTTAATAAAAAAGCGCGTGAGCAATTTCAACTTTGTACTTACAAGCGATTGGTAGATATTTACTCTAGCAGTGCTAAAACTGTAGACGCCCTAATGAAGCTTGAGCTTCCAAGTGGTGTTGATGTTGAAATCAAAGTATAAGTACTTTTTAGATAAAGAATATAAGAGGCTGACCTTTTTGGTTGGCCTCTTTTTTATGCAAGGAGACAGGTCGGAATTAACGTCCTGAATTTGAGAGAATTTATTCTGTAAATTTCAAATCTAGAGTTTGTAGCAGAAAATTAATTCTCTATCTTTGCAATCCGTTTCACGGGAGCCCTGGATTTGTAGGGTTCAAAATGAATTAAAAAGATGTCTGGAATAATCGGAAAAAAAATCGGAATGACTAGCATTTACAGTGCCGATGGACGTAGTGTCGCATGCACGGTGATAGAGGCTGGTCCTTGCGTAGTAACGCAAGTAAAAAATGAAGGAACAGACGGGTATACAGCTGTACAGCTTGCTTTTGGAGAGCGTAAGGAGAAAAATACTCCTAAAGCTTTGAAGGGTCACTTCGCTAAGGCGAATACTACTCCAAAGAGAGATGTTGTTGAGTTCCGAAATTTTCGCGAAGAGTTTGAAGGTCAAGTAGCATTAGGTAATGAAATCGTTGTAGGCGATGTCTTCAAAGAAGGCGATTTTGTTGATGCTGTTGGTACTTCAAAAGGTAAAGGTTTTCAAGGTGTTGTAAAAAGACACGGATTTGGTGGAGTTGGACAAGCAACGCACGGTCAGCACAACAGATTGAGAGCGCCTGGTTCCGTTGGTGGAGCTTCTTATCCTGCAAGAGTATTTAAAGGTACTCGTATGGCTGGAAGAACTGGTGGAGATAGAGTGACAGTAATCAACCTGCGCGTAATGAAAGTGGTTCCAGAAAAGAACCTGATTGTAATCAGTGGTTCTATTCCTGGTGCGAAAAATTCAACCGTAATCCTAGAGAAATAAGAAGATGGAGATTGCAGTACTAAAAAATAGTGGCGAAGACACTGGAAGAAAAGTAACGCTTTCAGGCGACATCTTCGGTATTGAACCGAATGATCACGCAATTTACTTAGACGTAAAGCAGTACTTGGCTAACCAAAGACAAGGAACGCATAAATCTAAGCAGAGAGCAGAGATTGCTGGTTCTACCAGAAAGATTAAAAAGCAAAAAGGTACAGGTACAGCAAGAGCTGGTAGTATTAAATCACCAGTCTTTAGAGGCGGTGGTAGAGTATTCGGTCCTGAGCCAAGAGATTACCACTTCAAGTTGAATAAAAAACTTAAAGTATTAGCTCGTAAATCAGCTTTAGCATACAAAGCAAAAGATAATAGTCTTTTGATTTTGGAGGACTTTACTTTCGATGCACCTAAAACTAAAGAGTACAAAAAGATGATTGACGGTTTGTCATTGTCTGGTAAGAAAACTCTTATCGTTGTAGGAGAGCACGATAAAAATGTTCTTTTATCTGGAAGAAATATCCAGAACACTAAAGTAATCACGGCAGACGCATTGAATACATATGATGTGCTGAACGCTGAAAGCTTGCTTTTGAGTGAGAGCTCAGTTGAAATAATTGAAAACTTATTGAAGTAACAGAAAATGAGTGTTCTTAAAAAACCTTTAGTTACCGAAAAAGTATCAGCCTTGAACGAAAAGGGCAAGTACGGATTTGTTGTAGACTACAAAGCCAACAAAATAGAAATCAAAGTGGCTGTAGAGCAGATGTACGGTGTAACCGTAGAAGATGTTAACACCATGAGATATAGTGGTAAGACCAAATCTAGAATGACAAAATCTAGAGTAGTACAAGGTCAAACCAATGCATTCAAGAAGGCAATTGTAACAGTTGCTGAGGGTGATGTTATTGATTTTTATAGCGGCATTTAAATAGAGAATAATGGGCGTTAGAAAACTAAGACCAATGACTCCGGGAACCAGACATAGAATGGCTCCTGACTTTGCAGAAGTAACTGTTAAGAAAAGTGCTCCTGAAAAATCCTTAACCGTTCCTTCTAAGAGGTCTGGTGGGCGAAACAATACTGGTAAAATGACAATGCGCTACATGGGCGGTGGTCACAAACAAAAAATCAGAATTGTTGATTTCAAGAGAGAGAAATTTGATGTACCTGCTACGGTAAAATCAATTGAATATGATCCAACTCGTTCAGCAAGAATAGCCTTGTTGTTTTACGCAGATGGAGAGAAAAGATATATTATTGCTCCTAAAGGATTAGAAGTAGGGCAAACTGTAGTGTCTGGCGAAGGTGTTGCACCTGAGGTAGGTAATGCAATGCCTCTTTCTAAAATCCCAATGGGTACAATCATTCACAACATTGAGTTGAAACCTGGTAAAGGAGCTTCAATGTCAAGAAGTGCAGGAGCTTATGCTCAGATTGTGGCTCGTGAAGGAAAGTACGCAACCCTTAAATTGCCATCAGGCGAAATGAGAAACGTTCTTTCTGCTTGTATGGCAACAATTGGTGCTGTAGGAAATGCAGAGCATATGAATGTTGTACTTGGTAAAGCAGGTAGAACAAGATGGTTAGGTCGAAGACCAAGAGTAAGAGGTGTGGTTATGAACCCAGTAGATCACCCAATGGGTGGTGGTGAAGGTAAATCTTCAGGTGGACATCCTAGATCTAGAAAAGGATTGTTCTCTAAAGGTTTGAAAACCAGAACACCTAAGAAATATTCGAATCGTTTGATCATTGGTAAAAAGAAGAAGTAAGACATGGCACGTTCGTTAAAAAAAGGACCATATATCGATTTTCGCTTAGCCGGCAAAGTAGAGGCTATGGAAGAGTCTGGTAAGAAGTCTGTAATTAAGACTTGGTCCAGAAGATCAATGATAGCCCCAGATTTTATTGGGCACACTTTCGCTGTTCATAATGGAAATAAGTTTATTCCTGTTTTCGTAACTGAGAACATGGTAGGGCATAAGCTAGGTGAATTTTCACCAACCAGAAATTTCCGTGGTCACATTGCAAAAAAAGATAAAGGTAGAAGATAATGGAAGCTGTAGCTAAGTTAAATAATGTGCCTACATCTGCTCGTAAAATGAGAATGGTTGCTGACTTGATCAGAGGCCAACGTGTAGACAGAGCTTTGAACCTTTTAAAGTTTGAGCCAAAAGAAGGAGCAGCGCGTCTTGAGAAATTATTGAGATCAGCCGTGTCTAACTGGATCGCTAAGAACGAAGACGAAAGATTAGAAGATGTAGATCTTGTGATCAAAGAAATTCGTGTTGATGGTGGTAGAATCTTAAAAAGATTGAGACCAGCTCCACAAGGAAGAGCACATAGAATAAGAAAAAGATCTAATCACGTAACGCTTATTGTAGATTCAAAAAATGGATCTGCTAAAGTTACCGCTGATCAGGAGGAAGAAGTCACTAACGAAACTGCTAATTAAGAACAGATGGGACAAAAAGTAAATCCTATAGGTCTAAGATTGGGTATCATCAAAGGTTGGGATTCCAACTGGTACGGAGGTAAAGACTTTTCGAACAAATTGGTTGAAGACCAAGAAATCAGAAAGTATGTAAATGCTCGTATCCCAAAAGGTGGTATTTCTAAGATTATTATTGAAAGAACACTTAAGCGTATCACTATTACAGTACACACTGCTAGACCAGGAGTTGTAATTGGTAAAGGTGGACAAGAAGTGGATCGTATCAAGGAAGAGCTGAAGAAACTTACAAGTAAGGATGTTCAGATCAATATTTTTGAGATCAAAAGACCAGAATTGGATGCCAAATTAGTAGGAGAATCAATTGCTCAGCAATTAGCAGCTAGAATTTCTTACAGAAGAGCAATGAAGCAAGCTATCGCTTCCGCAATCAGAGTTGGTGCACAAGGAATTAAAGTGAAATGTTCAGGACGTTTAGGCGGAGCTGAAATGGCAAGAACTGAGATGTATAAAGAGGGAAGAATTCCTTTGCATACACTTAGAGCCGACATAGATTACGCAATTTCTGAAGCTGATACAGTTTACGGAAAAATCGGAATCAAAGTATGGGTATTCAAAGGTGAGGTTTTCGGTAAGAGAGATCTATCTCCTAACATAGGAGGAGGAAATCAATCAGAAAGAGGAGCTGGAGGTGCACCTGGGAACAGAAGAAGACCTTCTGGAAACAATAGAGGAGGAGCCCCAGCCGGTAGAAGACGTTAATCACATCACCTGTTAAAAGTTTACAACGATGTTACAACCAAAGAGAACCAAATTTAGAAAAATGCAAAAAGGCCGTGTGAAGGGACTTGCGGGTCGCGGTCACACTTTGGCTTTCGGAACATTTGGTATAAAATCATTAGAAGCTGGATGGATCACAGCACGTCAGATTGAAGCTGCACGTATTGCCATGACCAGAGCTATGAAAAGGGAAGGTCAAGTTTGGATTAGAATTTTTCCAGACAAACCAATCACGAGTAAGCCTGCTGAGGTAAGGATGGGTAAAGGTAAAGGAGCGCCTTCATATTGGGTAGCTTGTATTAAGCCTGGTACTATTCTTTTCGAATCTGGTGGAGTAAGCCAAGAATTGGCAAAAGAATCGTTGAGATTGGCAGCCCAAAAGCTACCTATATCAACAAAGTTTGTTGTACGTAGAGATTACGTTGGATAGTTATGAAAAATCAAGAGATCAAAGCACTTACCGTTGAGGAATTAGCGGAAAGAATTAAGGCCGAGACAGATAACATTGGCAAATTGAAATTTGCCCAAGCCATCTCTCCAATAGAAAACCCGATGAAAATCAAGGATTCTAGAAAGTTGATAGCTAGACTAAAAACTGAGTTGAGAGCTAAAGAACTCGCAAATTAAGATACGCATGGAGACCAGAAATCTTAGAAAAGAAAGAATCGGGATTGTAACCAGCAACAAAATGGAAAAAACCATTACTGTAGCAGTGTTACGTAAAGAAAAGCACCCGATCTACGGTAAGTTTGTTAAGAAAACTACCAAATTTTCTGCTCATGACGAAACTAATGATTGTGGTATCGGTGATACCGTGAAGATCATGGAAACTCGTCCGCTGAGTAAGAATAAGCGTTGGAGATTAGTTGAAATTATTGAAAGAGCTAAGTAATCATGATCAGGCAAGAATCAAGATTGAACGTTGCAGATAACAGTGGAGCAAAAGAAGTTCTATGTATTCGCGTATTAGGCGGTACTAAAAAGAAGTTCGCAACTGTTGGCGATAAAATTGTGGTCTCTGTGAAAGCTGCCCACTCTTCAAGCAATTTGAAAAAAGGTACTGTTACAAAAGCAGTAATCGTTAGAACCAAGAAAGCCGTAAGAAGGAAAGATGGTTCTTATATCAGATTTGAAGATAACGCTGCTGTATTACTGAACCAAAACGATGAACCAAGAGGTACTCGTATGTTTGGCCCGGTGGCTAGAGAATTGCGTGAAAAGCAATTCATGAAAATTGTTTCATTGGCACCAGAAGTATTGTAAGCAATGGAAAGAAAGAAAAACAAGCAGCAAAAACTGCATTTGAGAAAAGGAGATACCGTAAAGGTACTTTCTGGTAACTCAAAAGGTAAAGAAGGACAAGTCCTCGAAGTTTTCATCGCAAAGCAAAGAGCAATTGTTGAAGGCGTTAACATTGTGTCAAAGCACACTAAGCCTTCCGCTACTAACCCTAATGGTGGTATTGAAAAAACAGAAGCTCCAATTCATGTATCTAACCTAATGGTGAAGGATCCTGCTACAGGTCAATTTGCTAGAACTGGTAAGAAAGTGAATAGCGAAGGGAAATTAGAAAGGTATTTTAAGACTAAGTCAAATTAATTATAATGGCTAATCCTAGATTAAAAGATACTTATATCAATGAAATCACCCCAGCATTGGTGAAGAAGTTTGAATATACTTCCGTAATGCAGGTGCCTAAAATCACTAAAATTGTAGTGAACAAAGGTATTGGTGCTGCGGTAGCAGATAAAAAATTAGTTGACGTAGGAGTAGAAGAACTTACAACCATCACTGGTCAGAAAGCTGTTGCTACAATTGCTAAGAATTCAATTTCAAATTTTAAGTTAAGAGAGGGAATGCCTATTGGTGCCCGAGTAACTTTAAGAGGAGATAAAATGTTTGAATTCCTTGATAGACTTTTGAATATCGCTTTACCACGTGTAAGAGATTTTAGAGGTGTAAAGGATAAAGGATTTGATGGAAGAGGTAATTATACTTTGGGAATCAAAGAACAAATCATTTTCCCTGAAATTTCCATCGACAAAGTGAATAAAATCACTGGTATGGATATCACTATTGTTACCACCGCAAATTCTGATGAGGAAGCATTCGAGTTGTTGAAAGCATTTGGAATGCCTTTCGCAACTGGTAAAAAATAAGAATATGGCAAGAGAATCGATAAAAGCTAGAGAAAGAAAAAGAGAACGTCTTGTTGCAAAGTTTGCTCAAAAAAGAGCTGACCTTAAGGCTGCTGGTGACTGGGAAGGTTTAGATAAACTACCTAGAAACTCTTCACCTGTAAGATTGCATAATAGATGTAAGCTAACTGGTCGTCCTAAAGGATACATGAGGAAGTTCGGTATTTCACGTGTTACTTTTAGAGAAATGGCTTCTGCAGGAAAAATCCCTGGAGTAACAAAATCAAGCTGGTAAGCTTTTTTTATTTCGCTAATAAAATATTTTCAATACCTTTGCAGGCCGATTCAGGTCGGAAGGTATTTATTTTCAATAGAAATGCCAATTCTGGGTGATATCGCCAGATTGGAGACGGAGTTTTAATTAACAAGCCGTCATAAACAAAAAACAATGACTGATCCAATAGCAGATTATTTAACGCGATTGCGAAATGCCATCAAGGCTAAGCATAGAGTCGTAGACATTCCTGCTTCTAACTTAAAGAAGCAGCTCACAAGTGTATTGCACGAAAAGGGATATATCCTGAACTATAGGTTCGAGGAAGAAGGTCCACAAGGCAATATCAAAATAGCTCTAAAGTATAATAGAGTTTCTAAAAAACCGGCAATCGAAAAACTTCTTAGAGTAAGTAAGCCAGGTTTGAGAAAATATGTTGGTGCAGAGGAGTTACCTAGAGTTCTTAATGGCTTGGGTATAGCTATTATCTCTACATCAAAGGGAATTATGACTGATAAGGAAGCGAGAAATCTTCATATCGGTGGTGAAGTTTTATGTCACGTATACTAAGATAAGAAGAGATGTCACGAATTGGTAAGAAACCGATTGATCTACCTCAAGGAGTATCTGTAGACGTAGCTGCGAATAACGTGGTTACTGTTAAAGGACCTAAAGGAGAGCTGAAACAGGCAGTTAATCCTGATATAAAGATAACCGTTGACGGTGCTGTGCTCACTGTTGAAAGACCAACAGAGCAAAAGAGACACAAGTCGTTACACGGTTTGTACCGCTCATTAATCAGCAACATGGTTGTTGGTGTAAGTGAAGGTTACAAGAGAGATTTAGAATTAGTAGGTGTAGGTTACAAGGCAGCCGTTAGCAATAACGTGTTAGAATTGAGCCTTGGTTACTCACATAATATCTTTGTTGCTGTTCCAGAAGAGATTAAGGCAAGTGCCGAAATGTTGAAAGGAAAGAACCCTACAGTTTCTCTAGAAGGAATTGATAAAGAATTGATTGGTCAAGTGGCTGCTAAGATTAAGTCGTTGAGAAAATCAGAGCCTTACAAAGGTAAAGGTATCAAGTTCGTTGGTGAGGTAATCAGAAGAAAAGCTGGTAAAACTGCTTCTAAATAAGAGTAATCATGGCTGTTAGTAAAAGTAGACTAAGAATAAAAAGAGGAATTAGAAATAAGATTTCTGGAACTTCCGAAAGACCGAGAATTTCAGTTTTCAAAAGTAATTCACGTATATCTGCCCAAATTATTGACGATTCAAAAGGGCATACGCTAGTATCAGCTTCTTCTGTTGAGTTCGATAGCAAGAAGAAAAATACCAACGTAGAGTTATCTAAAGAAGTTGGTAAAAAATTGGCTGAAAAGGCAATTGCAGAAGGTATTACCAGTGTGGTTTTCGACCGTAATGGTTATGTATACCATGGTAAAGTACAAGCATTGGCTGAAGGAGCTAGAGAAGGCGGTCTTAAATTTTAATCAGGATGTCACAGAAAAATATAAAATCAGTAAAAGCAAGTGAGATCGACCTTAAAGAAAAGGTAGTTGCGATCAAGCGTGTGGCTAAGGTAGTTAAGGGTGGTAGAAGATTTAGTTTCTCTGCAATCGTAGTAGTTGGAGATGGAAATGGTGTTGTTGGATACGGTTTAGGTAAAGCTAATGAGGTTACTGACGCGATAACTAAAGGTATTGATGATGCAAAGAAGAACTTGGTAAAAGTTCCTTTGTTGAAAGGTACTGTGCCTCACGAGTCAATCGGTAAATTTGGTGGAGGTTTCGTTTTAGTGAAACCAGCTGCTGAAGGTACAGGTGTGATTGCAGGTGGTGCGATGCGTGCTGTATTCGAAAGTGCTGGATACCACAATGTTTTGGCCAAGTCAAAAGGTTCTTCAAACCCTCACAACGTAGTAAAGGCTACATTCGATGCTCTTTTGAGTATGAGAGATGCTTATACTGTTGCTGAACAAAGAGGAATTACAATGTCTAAAGTTTTTAACGGATAATAGGGATGGCAAAGGTTCAAATTACACAGGTTAAGAGCACAATCGACAGACCTGAAAGACAAAAAAGGACAATCCAGGCTTTAGGCCTTGGTAAAATCAACAGAACAGTAGAAGTAGAATTAACTGCCTCTATTGCTGGTATGATTAATAAGGTAAATCATTTAGTATCTGTAAAGGAACTGTAAGATGGATTTGAATAGTTTAAAACCTGCAGAAGGTTCTACGAAAAATAGAAAAAGAATAGCTAGAGGTACAGGTTCTGGTCGAGGTGGAACGTCAACACGTGGTCACAAAGGAGCTAAATCTAGATCTGGTTATAAAAGCAAAGGCGGTTTTGAAGGTGGTCAAATGCCATTACAAAGACGTGTGCCTAAGTTTGGTTTCACTAACCCTAACAGAATTGAATATAAGGCGTTAAACCTTGATTCACTTCAAGAGTTGGCAACCAAATTGAATGCTGATACCATTGACTTCAATACTTTGATGGAAAATGGTTTTGCTCAGAAGAATGATCTAGTTAAGATTTTAGGTAGAGGCGAATTAACCTCTAAAGTGAATGTATCGGCCCATAAATTTTCTAGTTCTGCTCAAGCAGCAATCGAAAAAGTAGGCGGAACCGTTACAAAGCTTTAATATAAGATGAAGAAGTTTTTTACTACCATACGAAATATATACTCCATTGAGGAATTGAGAAATAGAATCCTAGCTACGCTGGGATTCTTGATCGTTTTCAGACTTGGATCTTTTGTTGTTTTACCTGGTGTAGACGTAGCTAAATTGACCGATGATGCGGGTGGGATATTTGGTATCCTTAACTCATTGTTAGGAGGTTCATTTAGTAGGGCATCTATATTCGGTTTAGGTATTATGCCTTATATATCAGCTTCGATTGTAATCCAATTGATGACTGTGGCAGTACCAAGCTTCCAGAAAATGCAGAAAGAGGGAGAGTCTGGTAGGAAGAAACTTACTCAAATCACTAGAGTTCTAACAATTCTAGTAACCCTTGCTCAAAGCTTTGGTTACATTAAAGCAACCATTATTTCTCAAGACGCTGTCCTACCTAGCATTGACCCATCGCTTTTCATGATCAGTTCAATGATCTTGTTAACTGCAGGTACAATGTTCTGTATGTGGTTAGGAGAGAAGATTACTGATAAGGGAATTGGCAATGGTATTTCCATGCTAATTATGATCGGTATTATTTCAAGCTTACCAGGAGCTGCATGGATGGAATTTGTAACAACAAATGGAATCGGAAAAGCATTGTTCTCAGTAATTGAGCTGATAGTATTGTTCTTTGTTGTAATTGTAACAGTTGCTTTAGTTCAGGCTACAAGAAGAATACCAGTACAGTATGCAAAGCAAGTAGTGGGCGGTAAAGTATATGGTGGTCAACGTCAGTTCATTCCTTTAAAGGTAAATGCTTCTGGAGTTATGCCAATTATCTTTGCTCAAGCTTTAATGATTTTGCCAAGTTTATTGGCAGGTATTTGGCAAGACAGTAGCGATATAGCTAACTCAATAGGAGCAGCATTTAGTAATCCATATTCATGGCAGTATAATGTTACGTTTGCCGTGTTAATTATAGCATTTACATTCTTCTATACTGCTATTACGGTGAATCCATCGAACATGGCGGATGATCTTAAAAGAAGTGGAGGTTTTATACCGGGTATTAAACCAGGAAGACCTACATCTGAATTTATTGGAGATGTATTAGATAGAATTACGCTTCCAGGTTCAATATTCCTAGCGATTATCGCAATCCTTCCAACATTCGCATACAATGCAGGTGTGGGACAGCAATTCGCTTACTTCTATGGAGGAACCTCACTTTTAATTATGGTGGGTGTAATTTTAGATACTTTACAACAAATAGAAAGCTATTTGTTAATGCGACACTACGAAGGAATGATGAAGTCAGGCAAGATGCGTGGCCGATCTCAGAACGTAGCTGTAGCATAATATGATTAATTACAAGACTGAAGAGGAAATTCAGATAATCCGAGAGAGTGCCGATATTCTTGGCAGGGCTCACGGAGAAGTAGCTAAACAAGTAAGGGCAGGTGTTAAAACCGCTGACTTGGACAAGATTGCAGAAGAATATATTCGCGATCACAATGCGAAAGCATCATTTAAAGGCTACAACGGATTCCCTTCTACCCTGTGTATTTCAGTGAACGAGAACGTAGTTCATGGATTTCCAGGGAAGTACGAATTGAAAGACGGTGATATAATCTCTATAGATTGTGGAGTCTTCTACAAAGGTTTTCATAGCGATTCCGCTTATACTTACCCCGTAGGAGAAATTTCCCCAGAGACATTAGCACTGCTTAAAGCAACGAAAGAGTCGTTGTATATAGGTATTGAACAAGCCAAGTATGGCAATCGGTTAGGCGATGTAAGTGCATCTATCCAAAAATACGTTGAAGACAAAGGCTACACTGTAGTGAGAGAGCTTGTTGGACACGGTTTAGGAAGGAACTTACACGAATCACCTGAAGTTCCTAACTACGGAAAACGTGGTAGAGGAGTAAAGCTTCAAGAGGGATTGGTAATCGCCATTGAACCGATGGTCAATTTAGGAGCGAGGAATATAGTACAGGAAAATGATGGGTGGACCATTAGAACCAGAGACAGAAAGCCTTCAGCTCACTTTGAACATACAGTGGCGATATTCAAGGATAGAACAGAAGTGTTAACAACACATAAGTATATAGAAGAAGTTTTTAAATTTTAGTATGGCAAAACAAGGATCTATTGAACAGGACGGTACCATTTTAGAAGCATTGCCGAATGCAATGTTCAGAGTGGAACTTGATAATGGACACACCGTTACTGCTCATATTTCTGGTAAAATGCGGATGCACTATATCAGAATATTACCAGGCGATAAAGTGAAAATGGAGATGTCGCCATACGATTTAACCAAAGCAAGAATTACTTACAGATATAAATAAGAAATCATGAAAGTGAAAGCATCTATCAAGAAGCGTAGTGCTGATTGTAAGCTGATCCGTAGGAATGGAAAGTTATACGTGATAAACAAAAAGAATCCTAGATTCAAACAAAGACAAGGGTAATTATGGCTAGAATTTCAGGAGTAGATATTCCGGATCACAAGAGGTCAGAGATAGGTTTGACCTATATTTTCGGAATTGGACGTAGCTCGGCTGTTTACATTTTAGGTAAAGCCGGAATTGATGTGAGCAAAAAAATTGGTGATTTAGATGATGAAGAGCAAAAAGCAATTCGTACGATCATCAGTGAAGAGTTCAAAGTAGAAGGAGTTTTAAAATCAGAGGTGCAATTGAGCATTAAGCGTCTGATGGACATCGGTTGTTACCGTGGTTTGAGACACAGAAAAGGTCTTCCTGTTCGTGGTCAGCACACTAAAAACAACTCACGTACCCGAAAAGGTAAGAGAAAGACTGTTGCGAACAAGAAAAAGGCAACCAAGTAATTTGAATTAATGGCCTTTAGGTCTGAAAATATTTGAAGAATGGCTCAGAAGAGAAAAGATAAAGCTAAAAAGCGAGTAGTTCAGGTTGAAGCTATTGGACAAGCCCACATTAAGGCTTCTTTCAATAACATCATCATATCAATCACTAACCTACAAGGTCAAGTGATTTCTTGGGCATCTGCTGGTAAAATGGGTTTTAAGGGTTCTAAAAAGAATACTCCTTACGCAGCCCAAATGGCAGCCCAGAATTGCGCTCAAACTGCCTACGATTTGGGTTTGAGAAAAGTTGAGGTATTTGTTAAAGGACCAGGCTCTGGAAGAGAGTCTGCAATCAGATCACTCCAAAATACTGGTATCGAAGTAACAATGATTAAAGATGTTACTCCATTACCACACAACGGATGTCGTCCTCCAAAACGTAGAAGAGTTTAATCCAGAAATTAGAAAGTAATGGCAAGATATACAGGTCCTAAGGCCAAAATTGCGAGAAGATTTAACGATCCTATCTTTGGTCATAGCAAAGCATTGCAAAAGAAAGCTTACCCTCCTGGTCAACATGGAAGAGGTAGAAGAAAAAAACAATCTGAATATGCAATCCAGTTAATGGAGAAGCAAAAGGCAAAATACACTTATGGTGTATTAGAGCGTCAGTTTGCTAACACGTTCGATCGTGCTTCAAGAAAATCAGGTATTACAGGTGAAATCCTTCTACAAATGTTAGAGGCAAGACTTGATAATACTGTATATAGAATGGGTATTGCTCCAACAAGAAGAGGTGCAAGACAATTGGTTTCTCACAAACACATCACTGTGAACGGAGAACTAGTGAACATCCCATCTTATGTGGTACAACCAGGTGATGTGGTAGGAGTAAGAGAAAAATCTAAATCTCTAGAAGCCATCACCGATAGTTTAGCTAATAATTCAGCTCAAAAGTATCCATGGATTGAATGGAACAAGGCTGATATGAACGGTAAAATGATTGCTCTACCAATGAGGGATGAAATTCCTGAAAAAATCAACGAGCAGCTTATTGTCGAGCTTTACTCTAAATAATCTATTTAAGAACTTAAACGATCTAATCATATGTCAATACTCGCATTTCAAATCCCTGAAAAGGTGGTGATGGAGAAGGCGGACGACTTTCACGGTCTGTTCACATTTAAACCACTCGAAAAAGGATACGGGGTTACAATCGGTAATGCATTAAGAAGAATTCTTCTTTCTTCATTAGAAGGTTACGCTATCACAGGTATAAAAATCCCTGGCGTTTTGCATGAATTCTCAACGATTGAGGGTGTTGTAGAGGACGTAGCGGAAATTATTCTAAACCTAAAGAAGGTACGTTTCAAGAAAATCTCTGATACTGTCGATAACAAAATCACTGTAATCGTAGAAGGTCAAGATAAGTTTGCTGCTGGTGACATTGGAAAATTCACAAGTGCATTCGAAATCCTTAACCCTGACGAAGTAGTATGTAATCTGGATAGTTCGGTAAAGTTCGAAATTGAGCTTTCTATCGATAAAGGTAGAGGTTACGTTCCTGCTGAAGAGAACAGACCTTCTGAGCAATTATTCGGATACATTCCAATTGACGCTATTTATACACCAATCAAAAACGTAAAATTCAGTGTAGAAAACACTAGGGTTGAACAAAAAACTGACTACGAAATGTTGGTTTTGGATATTCAAACCGATGGTTCTATCCACCCTGAAAACGCTTTGAAAGGTGCAGCCCATATCTTAATTCAACACTTCATGCTATTCTCTGATCAGAACATGATCTTGGAAACAGGTTCTCTTGATGAGCCAGAGCAAGTAGATGAAGAAATGCTTCACATGCGTAAGTTGTTAAAAACTCAATTGAACGATCTTGATCTTTCAGTAAGAGCTTACAACTGCCTAAAAGCAGCTGATGTGAGAACATTAGGCGACTTAGCAAGACTTGAAATTTCTGACATGATGAAGTTCAGAAACTTCGGTAAAAAGTCTTTGGCTGAATTGGAGCAACTAATAGCAGATAAGAACCTTACTTTCGGTATGGACTTATCAAAGTATAAACTTGACGAGGAATAAAGTAAGATGAGACACGGGAAGAAATTTAATCACCTAAGTAGAAAAGCACCGCATAGAAAAGCAATGCTTTCTAATATGGCTTCTTCTTTGATCGCGCACAAGAGAATTTCAACTACTGTAGCGAAGGCAAAGGAGCTTAGGAAATATGTTGAGCCTCTTATTACAAAAGCTAAGACCGATACAACTCACTCAAGACGAGTAGTATTCTCTTACCTTCAAAATAAGGAAACGGTAACAACACTTTTCAGCGAAATAGCTGAGAAGGTAGCAAACAGACCTGGAGGATACACTAGAATTATCAAAACTGGAAACAGATTAGGAGATAATGCTGATATGTGTATCATTGAATTAGTAGACTACAACGAATTACTACTTAAAGAAGCAGCTCCTGCTAAGAAAAGCAGCAGAAGAAGCAGAAGAGGTGGTAAGAAAGATGATGCTACTACTGAAACTACACCTGTAGCTAAAGCACCTAAGGCAGCGAAGGAAGAAACTGTTGAAGCACCAGCGGCTGAAACTGAAGAAACTCCTGAAGCTAAAGCCGAAGAAGCGAAAGAAGATGATAAGAAAGACGCAGAGTAATTCTACTTTCTTAAAAATATAGAATAAGGGATTGAGCAAATTTGTTCAATCCCTTTTTTATTTACTTTTGTACCGCATTGAAGAATTGAATTGCGCACCAATCTATAAATATGTCTACAACGAATAATATCAACAGTAAAAGAAAAGCCATTCTTCTTTTAGCAGATGGAAGCCGATACGAAGGTACCGCCATTGGTAAAATAGGTATTGCCGGAGGCGAAATCTGCTTTAACACAGGAATGACAGGTTATCAAGAAATTTACACGGACCCTTCTTACTATGGTCAGATTGTGGTGAATACTGCTTCTCACATAGGGAATTATGGGGTAGAAGATGACGAACAGGAATCTGATTCACCAAAAATCAGAGGTTTGGTTGTGAACACCTTTTCGGAAGACTTCAGCCGTAAAACAGCCAATGGCTCACTTCAAGATTATCTAGATAAGAATAATATTGTAGGAATTTCAGATGTGGATACACGCCTTTTGGTTAGATACATTAGAGATAAAGGAGCCATGAACGCAATTGTGTGTTCAGAAGATTTATCTGATGATGAACTAAAAGCGAAGCTAGCTGAAATCCCATCGATGGACGGTTTAGAACTGTCTTCGTTTGTAAGTACAAAGGAGCCCTACTTTGTAGGAGATGAAAACGCTGAGGTGAAAATAGCCGTGCTTGATATAGGCGTTAAAACTAGTATTCTAAAGCATCTGGCCAGTAGAGGTGCCTACCTGAAAGTTTTCAATGCTAAAACTACTTTTGAAGAAATGAGCAAGTGGAATCCTGATGGCTATTTCTTATCGAATGGCCCTGGCGATCCAGCAGCAATGCCTTATGCGGTAGAAACAGCAACAAAGATTATGAATGAAGACAAACCTCTTTTTGGAATTTGTCTTGGTCACCAAGTAATCGCTTTGGCTTGTGGAGCAACTACATTTAAAATGCACAATGGCCACCGAGGATTGAATCACCCTGTTAAAAACTTGATTTCTGGCAAAAGTGAAATTACTTCTCAAAACCATGGCTTTGCGGTAGATTTAACTGCATTAGAAAAAGCAGGCAGCCTCGAGTTAACACATATCAACTTGAATGACAACACAGTTGCAGGGTTACAGGTAAAAGGAAAGAAAACCTTCTCTGTACAGTATCACCCAGAGTCATCACCAGGACCGCACGATTCACGCTATTTATTCGATCAATTTATTAACCTTATCAAATCATAATACCAATGAGTTTAATTGAAAGTATCCACGCAAGGCAAATTCTTGACTCAAGAGGAAATCCTACCATCGAAGTAGATGTAATTACAGAAAATGGTGTTCTAGGCCGTGCTGCGGTGCCCTCGGGTGCTTCAACTGGTGCGCATGAAGCCGTTGAATTAAGGGATGGAGACAAAGACGTGTACCTTGGCAAAGGAGTCTTGAAGGCCGTGGAGAATGTAAATGATACCATTGCTGCCGAGCTAATTGGCTTTTCTGTGTTCGAGCAAAATTTGCTTGATAAGATTATGATCGAAGTAGACGGTACTGACAATAAGAGCAACCTAGGAGCGAATGCTATTTTGGGTGTTTCTTTGGCGATTGCAAGAGCAGCTGCAGCTGAGCTTGGCCTTCCGCTTTACCGTTACGTGGGTGGTGTTAATGCAAACACACTTCCTGTTCCTATGATGAACATTATCAATGGAGGCTCTCATGCTGATAACTCAATAGATTTTCAAGAATTTATGATTATGCCAGTTGGTGCCGAGAGCTTTACTGAGGCAATTCAAATGGGAGCTGAGGTATTTCATCATTTAAAGAAAGTACTTTCTTCTCGTGGCCTTTCAACAAATGTAGGTGATGAAGGCGGTTTTGCGCCAAACTTAGCATCGGATGATGAAGCGCTTGAGGTAATCTCTGAAGCCGTAAAAAATGCTGGCTATAAGGTAGGTGAAGATTTTGTTTATGCACTTGATGTAGCTTCTTCAGAATTCTATTTGAAGGATGAGAAAATCTATCACTTCAAAGATTCGACAGGAAAGAAAATGACGCCAGTTGAAATGGCTGATTACCTTGCTTCGCTTTGCGAAAAATATCCAATCATGTCGATTGAAGATGGAATGTTTGAAGACGATTGGGAAGGCTGGAAAGCCCTAACAGATAAGATTGGTGACAAAGTACAGTTAGTAGGCGATGATTTATTCGTGACTAACGTGAAGCGTTTACAGAAAGGGATTGATGGAGGTATTGCCAATTCAATCTTGATCAAAGTAAATCAAATTGGTACTTTGACAGAAACAATTGAAGCAGTAAGCTTAGCCAACAGAAATGGATATACAGCTGTAATGTCGCACAGATCTGGAGAAACAGAAGACAATACGATAGCTGATTTAGCGGTTGCTTTGAACACTGGCCAAATTAAAACTGGTTCGGCTTCGCGTTCAGATAGAATGTCGAAATACAACCAATTGCTTAGAATTGAAGAAGAATTAGGAGAGGTAGCTAAGTATCCTGGAAAGAACTTCAGAAAGGCTTACTAAGCTCAATATAAAATACGATCAAAGACTTCATTCCGTAAGGGGTGAAGTCTTTTTGTTTTGGGTCACGCAGCCTTAGGTATAAAATTAAAGTATAGGGTTCAAAACAACCTTGCTATGAAAACCAAATCTGTATTGCTCGCTCTAGTTCTAGTGTATATTGTTTCAGCCTGTGGTGGCGGAGGTGGAGATGAAGACCCAAATCCTTGCGCAACACCAATTGTGCTGACCATCTCAAGCCAACAAAATGCCTCATCTGGTCAGGCTGACGGAAGTGTGACTATTTCTGCTACAGGGTCGAATGGTGGATTGGAGTATAAACTCAATAGCGGATCATTTCAAAGCTCATCATCCTTCACAGGGCTAGCTGCCGGAAATTACACTGTTGCTGTAAAAGATAGTCAAGGCTGCACTGCAAGTATATCGATAACAATTACTGAATCTACAGGCGGTTCAAGCACCCCGTCTTTTGCTAACGATGTATTTCCAATTATGCAAAGTAACTGCGCAACCTCTGGCTGCCATGTAAGCGGAGGTTCCGCACCTTTTGTAATTGCTGGTTATAGCGATGTAAAGGCCAATGATATATCCATTAAGTCGAGAGTTTCTGCCAGAACAATGCCACCGTCAGGCTCAAATGCTTTGAGTAACGATCAGATCAATACAATTGTAGCTTGGGTAGACGCTGGAGCTCCAAACAACTAGTTTTTGGAAGGGAATCAAGAGTATATCCTTATACTTTTGATTTTATGCTAAAAAGTTAGTTACTTTTGTACTATGAAGGCTTTCACCAAAGTTCCTCGTTTCGCAAAGAGTTTCTATTTCCTCTTCGGAACATTTTTCGTTATCTGGATGCTATTTGTAGACTCCAATGATATTGTGACTCAGATTAGGCTTAAGTCAAAACTGAGTAACCTAGAAAAACAGAAGGAATATTACTTAGAGAAGAAGGTAGAAGTGCTTAAAAACAAGGAAGAGTTAACTACAAATCAGGAGTTACTTGAAAAGTTTGCAAGAGAAAAATACTTAATGAAGAAACCATCTGAAGATCTTTTCGTCATAGTAACGGAAGACTAATTCAAAAAAAAAAATATTCAATACCAAGTCCTCTTTTGAGGACTTTTTCGTTATCAGGACTATGAGAAAATTATTAACCGTTGCTGCCTTCTTTTTTATCAGCTTTTCATCATTACAAGCTCAAATTTATTTCGAAGAAGAACCTCAAGAAGAAGATTCTGTCAGCTTTATGGACAGAGTTTATTTCGGTGGAAATTTTTCTTTTAACCTAGGTACTGATTTTACTTATATCGATGTTTCTCCACTGGCTGGCTATATGATTACCTCTGATTTTTCAGCGGGCTTGGGTGCTACCTATCTCTATCTTTCACGCAAGTATATCGTTTTACCCTCACGTGACGAATTTAAAGTGAGTAGTAGTGTATATGGTGGACGTACTTTCTTGAGGCATAATATTTTCGAGACCTATTTTGCCCATATGGAGTTTGAGGCTTTGAATGTTGAATTTGCTCCAGACCCATATAGTGAAACCACAAATCGAGAATGGGTGCCAGGCCTCTTCATTGGTGGTGGCGCTTTTCAGCCTATTTTTGGAAAAGGAGGAATAAACATCACGGTGTTATATAACCTTCTTCATGATGACCTTAGGTCGCCCTATGGGAGTGCGCTGGTAATAAGGGGAGGGATTACCTTTTGATCTGAGCTTGATGAAACCTTCCAAAAGTTGATGTAATTATATCATCAGTCGTAATTCACTTTGTTTAAAGTCGAAATAGAAACTTTTGGAAGGATCTCTTAATCTATTCTGGTTTTTAGAACTCAATCCCAAACTTCTTACCTACTTCTTTCAGATCATTCACTACAGGCTGTAGCAAAGGAATTCCTTGCTCCATTCTTATTTTTTCCATTTCACGTTCTGGGTCGCCAGGGATAAGCACAGGTTGTTCTGAGTCTACGGGTGTTGAGTTTCTAAATCGCTGAATCCAGTTGTCCATGTGCTCTTTAAACTCCGTTGCAGGGCGGAAGGCATCTACGCGCATAGCACCAAAGAAATGACCTAGCCCCTCACCTACAGGATCACTTACTGGATCCATAAAGCTTACAAACGGAGGTGCCCAAGGGCCATAATTGGCACCAGAAAGCACAGCAGAGAAAATGTCCACTACAGAACCCATAATATAGCCTTTATGGCTCCCGTGTAGCCTGCTTCCTCCTAACGGACGTAACGCACCACCTTCTTTTACACCAAAAGCATTGGTAGTGTCTAGGCCATTTATGTCTTGTACCCAGCCTTGAGGCACAGGCTCTCCTTTTCTTTGAAGAATTTCGAGTTTTCCATTGGCAGCTGTTGTGGTAGCAAAGTCGCCCACAAAAGGAGGCTCTTTGCCTGCTGGAATTGCAATGGCAATGGGGTTAGTGCCTAAAAGTCTTTCCTTAGAAAAAGTCGGAGAAACCAAAGGACTGGCATTGGTCATTGAAATACCAATCATGTCGTTTTGAGCAGCCAATAATGAGTGGAAGCCAGCAATGCCATAGTGGTTTGAGTTTTTTACTGAAACCCAACCCGTTCCAACGTTTTTGGCTTTCTCAATGGCTACCCTCATTGCGAAAGGAGCAACTACTAAACCCAAACCAGAATCTCCATCTACAACAGCCGTACTCGGAGTTTCATAAGTAACCTTGATGTTTGGCGTTGCATTAATTCTTCCCTTTTCCCAGAGTCTGACATAGCCTGTAAGTCGCGCTACTCCATGCGAATCTATGCCTCTTAAATCTGCTGAAAGAAGTGTTTCACAAGCTTGGGTAGCATCTGCTTCTGGGCAGCCCATTTTGATGAAAACAGAATGAGAAAACTGATATAAATCTTGGTAAGAGTAATTCGACATGTATGTAGTTTTTAGTTCGAAGCGCTTTTCTCCGATATCTTAATGTGCGAAAACGATGTATACAAAAGCCCTTCTTTTAATGCATAAGCACAGGCCGTAATGTTTTCGGTAGCCATATGTTTTAGAACAAACTGAATCAAGCAACTGGCTACAACAATCATATCTACACGCATAGTGACCATGCCGGGGATATGCATTCGTTGTTTTCTGTTTTTTGTAATCAGTTCTTCGTAAATCTTATTGTTTGCCTTTATTGGAAATTGAAATATCAAGCTGTCAAGCGCTCTTTCAATCCCATTTTCTTTCATATAAATTTCGGAAAGCGTATCAAAAGTACCAGAGCAACCGATTAACCCTTGAGGTTTAAACTCTTCAATAGCGCTCACTAAACTAGAAAGTTCAGTTTCGAGCCAAGCACTCATTTCCTCAATACTGGTCTGAGGAATTGGGTCTTCCTTGTGGAATTTATCCAAAAGTCTTTGCGCACCAATCTCGAAACTTTGTTTCCAGAATATTTCTTCGTTGTTGCCAATAATGAACTCTACACTTCCACCGCCAATGTCCATTACCAACTGTGGCGTTTCTGTGAGGTGCAAAGTCGATTTCACTCCATAGAAAATGAGTTCAGCTTCACGATCGCCTGAAATGATTTGAATGTCAATAGAAGTTTTTTCTTTGATCTCGTCCAGCAGTTGTTGGCCATTTTTTGCAGATCGAATGGCGCTTGTAGCAACCCCCGTTACGGTTTTGACCTCGAATTGGTCAATAATAGTTTTGAAAACTTGAAGGGTATGTAAGGCTCTCTTCTTGGCATCAGCTGAAATTCTTCCCTTACTAATGCCGTTCTTGCCAATTTTTACGGCTATTTTTTCTCTGTATAGCGTTTTGATCTCGCGTTTACTCACCTCCACTATAAACAAGTGGAAGGTGTTAGTACCCAAATCAATAACAGCTATTCTCTCTTTCATGCCCCTCTGCAAAGATGGGCGAATATAAGGCATTCTATTAAAATATGGATGTTCATAGAAAGGTAATAGATGCCGATTATGTTCTTTTTTTGTACTGACCTGTATATCTTTGACGAGTATATAAAACCACACCTATGGCTAAGAATACCCCGCTTAAAAAGCACAAGACCAAAGCAGAAAAAATTGAATGGCTAGAGCAAAAAAATGCAGAAGCTTTATTGGGTGGAGGCCAGAAACGAATTGATAGTCAGCATAAAAGAGGTAAACTCACTGCTAGAGAGCGTCTTGAGCTATTATTAGACGAAGGAAGTTTTGAAGAGATTGGCAAGTTTGTAGAACACCGTGCTACAGATTTTGGTCTGGAAAAGGAAATCTACTTAGGCGATGGTGTAGTGACAGGTTACGGAACGGTTCATGGCCGTTTGGTATATGTTTACTCACAAGATTTTACAGTATTCGGAGGTTCGCTTTCTGAAACTCATGCCGAAAAGATTGTGAAGATTATGGATTTGGCCATGAAGAACGGTGCGCCAGTGATTGGCCTAAACGATTCTGGTGGAGCTCGAATTCAAGAAGGAGTTGTGTCGCTTGGGGGTTATGCCGATATCTTTTATAGAAATACCTTGGCTTCAGGTGTAGTGCCTCAAATTTCTGCCATTATGGGGCCATGTGCGGGTGGAGCAGTATATTCACCAGCCATTACCGATTTTATCTTTATGGTAGAAAACACTTCTTATATGTTTGTTACTGGGCCAAACGTGGTGAAAACCGTAACACAAGAAGAAGTAACTTCTGAAGAATTAGGAGGTGCCAGTACGCACAGTACAAAAAGTGGAGTAACACACTTCGCTTCCGCCAATGAGGTGCAGTGTATTAATGAAATCAAACAACTGTTGTCGTACATTCCGCAGAATTGCGAAGACACGGCTCCAGTATACGAATATGATTTAAATGAAGATGCGGTAAGAACCGTATTGAATGACATTATTCCGGAAAACCCGAATCAGCCTTACGACATGCGCGAGGTGATTGAAGGTTTGGTTGATGAAGATTCTTTCTTTGAAGTACATAAAAACTACGCAGAGAACATTGTTGTAGGCTTTGCCAGAATTGGCGGAAGAAGTATCGGGATTGTAGGAAACCAACCAGCGTCAATGGCTGGCGTTTTAGATATTGATGCGAGTGTGAAAGGTGCGCGTTTTGTGCGTTTCTGCGATTGTTTCAATGTACCTTTATTGGTGTTGGAAGATGTGCCAGGTTTCTTGCCAGGTACAGACCAAGAATGGAACGCCATTATCACCAACGGAGCGAAATTGCTTTATGCTTTCTCTGAAGCTACAGTACCAAGAATTACCGTAATCACCAGAAAAGCTTACGGTGGGGCATATGATGTAATGAACTCCAAACACATTGGCGCGGATATGAACTATGCTTGGCCATCGGCTGAGATTGCGGTAATGGGAGCGAAGGGTGCTGCAGAAATTATCTTTAAAAGAGAAATTGCCGCTGCCGATGACCCTGAAGCCAAACTAGAAGAGAAAGTGGATGAGTACACTGAGAAGTTTGCCAACCCTTATCGTGCTGCACGAAGAGGTTATGTTGATGAAGTAATCTTACCTCAAGATACCCGTAAGAAACTTATTAGGGCTTTTACCATGTTGGAAAACAAGGTGGCCACGCTGCCGAAAAAGAAACACGGGAATATTCCTTTGTAACAAGGTCTTTATCCGTACTGAATTAAATTATAGAACTGGCCAAGGCCAGTTTTTTAGCATTTATAATAATGAAAATTATGAATAAGAAGAGTCAGGAATTCCTTACCAAATATTTAAACAATGCTTCACCAACAGGTTTCGAAGCTTCTGGTCAACAAATCTGGTTAGATTATATCAAGCCATTTACAGATACTTATTTCACGGATAAGTACGGAACGGCAGTGGGAGTAATTAATCCTGATGCGAAGTTTAAAGTAGTAATCGAAGCCCATGCCGATGAGATCAGCTGGTTTGTAAATTATATTGATGATAACGGCTACATTTATGTAGTTCGAAATGGTGGTTCTGATCACCAAATAGCACCTTCAAAAAGGGTGAACATTCACACCGAAAAAGGAATAGTGAAAGGTGTATTCGGCTGGCCAGCCATTCACGTGCGTGATAAAGCCTCTGAAAAATCACCTTCACTGAGGAATATCTTTATCGATGTGGGAGCGGAGTCGAAACAGGAAGTGCTCGATATGGGCGTTCATGTAGGAACAGTAATTACTTTTGACGATGAGGTTTTTAAACTGAATAAAAAGTTCTGGTGTGGTCGTGCGCTCGATAACCGTATTGGTGGTTTTATGATTGCCGAAGTAGCCAGAAGACTTCACGAAGAAGGCAAGAAACTTCCATTTGGCCTTTATGTGGTCAATTCGGTACAAGAAGAAATTGGTTTGCGTGGAGCAGAAATGATTGCCGCTAGAATTAAACCTGATGTGGCTATTATTACAGATGTATGTCACGATACTGCTTCACCAATGTATGAAAAGCAAATACAAGGCGATCAGAAATGCGGTTTAGGCCCTGTGTTGGCATATGGCCCTGCGGTGCATAACAATGTATTGAAAATGCTGATTGATGTAGCGGAAAAGAATAAGATCGACTTCCAACGTCATGCAAGCTCAAGGTCAACGGGTACAGATACCGATGCTTTTGCCTATTCAAACGAGGGTGTGCCTTCGGCTTTAATTTCTTTGGCTTTGAAGTACATGCACACTACCGTAGAAACTGCGCATGAAAGCGATATTGAGAAGGTAATTGAACTGATGTATCAGTTTATTATTCAATTGCCTGCTGATCATGATTTTAGCTATTTAAAATAATTGGTTTGGAAGGAAGTGTAAGAATGGTGTTAGATCAAATGGGACGGAAGGTAGAAGTGCCTAGTTTGCCTCAGCGCATTGTTTCTTTAGTGCCTTCCCAAACAGAGTTATTATATGATTTAGGACTTGGTGATCGCGTTATTGGGGTCACTAAGTTTTGCATTCACCCAAGCCAATGGCATCGATCCAAAACCTTTGTTGGCGGCACCAAGCAGTTTAAGTTCGATGTTATTGATGAACTCAAGCCTGATCTAATCATAGGGAATAAGGAAGAAAACTACATAGAAGGTATTGAAGAACTGACCAAGAAATACCCAGTTTGGATGAGTGATATCACTGGACTGGATCAGGCTTTCGATATGATTTTGGTCATTGGTAATTTGGTAGATGAAAGAGCTAAATCCATCTCCATTGTTGAAAAGGTGAAGGAGGGTTTTGCTTCGCTTCCCTATAAGTCGAGAAAAAAAGCACTGTATCTTATTTGGAAGAAGCCTTACATGGGGGCTGGAAGAGAAACTTTTATTGATGAGATGATGGATTTTTCTGGTTTTGAAAACGTCCTTTCAGAAACACGTTATCCAGAACTTACGCTGGAAGCTATTCAGGAAATGGCTCCAGAAACGATTCTTCTTTCTTCGGAACCATACCCTTTTAAAGAGAAGCATATTGCCGAACTCCAGGCAGTTCTGCCCAATTGTGATGTTCAACTTGTAGATGGTGAAATGTTCAGTTGGTACGGAAGTAGATTAATGCAAGCTCCTTCTTATTTTGCAAGTCTGAAATAAAAAGAGGAAGCTCCAGCAGCTTCCTCAAACAGGGTTACCTTAACACAGCAATTTCGTTGCACGTGTCTGTATTGTAACACTCCCAAATTTCTTGTCGCTTAAAGCCGACCTTGTTTTTAGCGCCTTCTTTTAAAGCGAACTTATAATCTCCTTCCCAAACTTTCTTTTTTGATTTGTACTGAGAAGTAGCGTAATAGAAATAGGTTTGCTCATCAGAGAGTCCCATTAGTTTCTTTTCTTTGGGTTTTATGGACTGAAAGTCAGATGTAATCCATTCCCCATTGTATTGTTTGTAACGAATAGCCACCTCTATTTTTTCTTTGGAGCGATTCTCAAAAAAGATATGGTACTGTTTTCTTTTGTTTTTTGCAGTATCTAGGATTAATAATGTGGTGTCTGAGGTATAAAAATCAACTGTACCCTCGATATATGCGAGTATTGATCTGTAGTTAGATCCAGTAGCTTTTTCGGCACGCGCTGTACTGAGAAAAGCCACCAGGCTCGTGCAAAGCACGAGCACTGAAAAGGTGACAGTTTTCATATAACGTTTAGGTGAAACGGACTTAAAGATGAAGTATTAATATGAAATATTCAACATATTTACATAAAACTTTTTTAAGCTCGAAAATCACTTAAATACAATGCTGTCTAGAGGGGGGTAGGTTTTAGGAGAAAGTAATACAGCTGCCTTTAGATTCTTGCCTGATAAGTGTACAGTTGGAAATATCTTCCTTCTTTGGCGATCAAATCATCGTGTGTACCTCTTTCGGCAATTTCGCCATTTTCTATTACTAGAATTTGGTCTGCTTTGCGGATGGTACTTAAGCGGTGAGCAATTACAAAAGTAGTTCTGCCTTTCATTAAGCTCGATAAACTTTCTTGAATGAATGATTCACTTTCGGTATCGAGGTTAGAAGTTGCTTCATCAAGAATAAGAATTTTTGGGTCGGCCAAAACTGCCCTGGCAATGGCGATTCTCTGTCGTTGACCACCAGAAAGCTTCACACCTCTTTCACCAATTACGGTTTCCAATCCCTTTTCAAATCGATCGGTAAACTCATTTACATAGGCCGCTTTCACTGCATTATGTAAATCTTCTTCGGAAGAGTTGGGTCTTGGGAAAAGAATGTTTTCACGGATGGTTCCTTCAAAAAGGAAATCATCTTGAAGCACAACACCTAACCTTCTTCTGTAGCTTTTTAACAATACGGTAGAAAGGTCGATACCATCAATGGTGATTTTACCTTCGCGTGGGTTAAGGAATGAAGCGGCTAAACCTGCAATCGTAGATTTGCCAGAGCCAGAGGTTCCCACCAAAGCGGTAACACTTCCAGAAGGTGCATCGAAACTGATGTTTTTCAAAACGTCCACATCTTCCTCATATGCGAATGATACATTTTCGAATTTGATATTGGCGTCTGTTTCTTTAAGCTTAACCGTGCGGTTTTCGTCATCGTCTTCCGCTTTCATCAACATAATTTCTTCCGTACGATCTAGTCCAGCAAATGCTTCTGTAATCTGACTGCCAATATTTGACATTTGAACGATTGGGGCAATCATTAAAGCTAAAAAGCCTATAAAAGCGACCAATTCCCCCGGGGTCATTGTGCCTTGAATAATATAGTAGCCTCCAATGCCTAGAATACCGGTACTGGCAACACCCGCCAAAAGGAAAGTGGCAGAGCTGGTAACTACGGCAGTGGCGGTAAGCGTCTGTTTTACGTTTTCATACAAGGATTTTACACCGCTTTCAAAGCTTTCCGTTTCTTGCAATTCGGCACCAAAGCCTTTGATTACTCGCACGCCACTTAAAGTTTCGGTCAATCGACCTGTCACTTCGGCATTGAGTTGGCCTCTTTTTCTGAAGATTGGCCTTAAATAAGCAAAGGCTTTCATCGCGATTAAGCCAAAAATGATTACTGGAACAACCACGAAGGCTGTAAGTTTGGCATTCATGTTAATTAGAATGACGAGTACTGCAACCGCAGTTATACTACCACCAATAAGCTGCACAAAGCCAGTTCCTACTAAGTTTCTTACGCCTTCAACATCCGTCATAATTCTTGAAACTAGCGCGCCCGATTTGGTGCTATCGAAAAAATTAAGGGGAAGTGACAAGATTTTCTTTTGCACTTGAACTCGCAATTCTGCAATCAGTTTTTGCGCTTGAACACTTAGGATGCGGGTAAGGGCAAAGGAAGTAATGGCTGTCGTAATAATAGACGCTAGTGTAATGGAGATTACCCACTTTAGTTCGCCAAGGTCTTTGTTGATGACAACGTCATCTAGCAAATGTTTTGTCGCCCATGGAAGCACTAAGCTAGCCCCACTTTTGAGGAGTATTAGTAGCAGACCAAATAAGAGCAGCCCTCTTTTGGGCCAAATGATTCTTTTAAAAACTTCACCTACAGTGATATTGTCGAGCTTTTTCTTCTTTGTCATGGTAAACGCTGAAATATAGTATGAGCAACCGTCTTGAAAGACAGTTAGTTCATTTGATGAATAGTAATTTGAGCGACAATTTAAAGACCTGTTGCTAGCTCAATATCTTTCCAAAAACCTGGGTAAGATTTATTGACAACACTGGGGTCTTTAATCACGATATTCTGCAAAGTACAAAGCGGAGCGAAAGCCATGGCCATTCTGTGGTCATCATAAGTCTCAATCTCTATGGGTGTATCACTCAATTCGAATTTCGATCTAAGCTCAAATACTTCGGGTTCAACCTCTTTTAGCTTTACATTGAATTTTTTTAATTCTTTTTTGAGCGCTTTTACCCGATTTGTTTCCTTAATCACCAAGCTTTCTAAGCCCGTCATGGTGCATTTTATCTGTTTTGCTGCACAAACCACCGCTATGGTTTGAGCCAAGTCTGGGCAATCGGTAAAATCAAAATTAACCTCGTTGGAGTGAGGGATTTTCTGAAGAACCACACCATCGGCTTCAAAAGTGCTCATCACACCAAGCTGATTCATCATGTGCACAATGGCAATATCGCCCTGAAGCGATTTTTGTCTGAGACCTTTTAACTTGATTTTGGCTTCATCTGCTAAAGCAACAAAGCTATACCAGTAACTCGCTCCCGACCAATCGGACTCTACTATATATGGATAATCTTTGTATTGCTGTGGCCTTATTTCGATCGTTTGATTCGTCCAGTTGGATTCAATCCCAAAGAGTTTCATCATGTCCAGGGTCATTTGGATATATGGACGAGAACCGATTTTTCCTTTGAGTTCAAGGCTAACACCAAAAGGCAAAGCGGGGGCAATCATAAGAACAGCAGAAATAAACTGGCTGCTCACATCGCCTTTCATTTTGATTTGATTGGTTTTTTGTTCTTTTAGGGGCTTTACTTTTAGTGGAGGGAAGCCGTCATGATTTAAGTATTTAACCTTTGCTCCAATACTTTTGAGTGCATCTGCTAAGATTTTGATTGGGCGTTGTTGCATTCTTTCTGTACCTGTAAGTATTCTTGGGGTATTGCCCAAAACAGAAAAGGCAGTGAGAAATCGCATTGTGGTACCAGCATCTAAAACATCGAGTGTTTCTTCTTTGCTGGCCAGCAGCCGAATCATAGTTTGGGTATCGCGGGCTTCAGATAAATTTTGAATTTCTGATCGATTTCCAGAGAGCGCATTGATAATTAATGCCCTATTGCTTTCACTCTTAGAAGCTGGAAGTGGAATTTCAACTTCTTTTAACTTAGGTGAATGTTTGAGTAGAATCGTTTCCAAGGTCAGCGTTTCAGTTTTGTGAAATAGAAAAGAGAATCAATTACATCTTTTTCGTCTACAGCGATATCGTAGGTAGCCTTTCCGATGTCCATCAGAAGGGAGTGGTTGAGGAGGTTATTAAGATTCTTTTTGTCTTGGTACATAAGTTTCACTATGCCCGAAAAGTCCTCTTTAGCGATGTTAATTTCAGGATAAATTTCGAGAATGGTGCGAGAAATTTGCAATAGATTTTCTTCCGAAAAACCCAGTAGTTTTTTTGACAAGTAGGCTTCACAGATCATTCCAGCAGCAATTGCTTCTCCGTGTAAAAGCTTCTTGTCAGTATTTAAATAGAAGCTTTCAATGGCATGCCCAACGGTGTGCCCAAAGTTTAAAATTTTTCTGAGTCCAGCTTCTTTTGGGTCGGCTTTTACTACTTCGTTTTTGATTTCTACGGAATGAGCAATCACGGCCTCCCAGTTTTCAATGTCTAAGCCATGAGCAGTAGTTTGTTCAAAATAATCGGCATCGGCTATAAGTCCGTGCTTAATTACTTCTGCAAAACCCGACCTCAATTCTCTTGGCGCTAAGGTTTTTAGAAAAACAGGATCAATCAAAACACTTTCGGGGTCTTGGAAGAACCCTAAATGGTTTTTAAAGCCCATAAAATCGATGCCCAATTTTCCGCCTACGTTGGCATCTACCGCGGCCAATAGGGTAGTGGGAATGTTGATGAATCGAATTCCACGTTTGTAAGTAACCGCACAGAAACCACCCATATCGCCAATTACACCACCACCCAAATTGATCAGCAATGCTTTTCTGTCAAAGTTGTTTGAGGTGAATTGCTCCCATATGTGTTCACAAGTGCGAAGGTTTTTGTTCTCTTCACCCGAAGTGATTTGTATGAGCAAATGCTCTGGCAAAAAGGCCTGTACCAAAGGATAACAATGCGCACGCGTATTCTCATCGACTAAAACCGCTAATTGCGTAAAGTCAGTTTCCTTTAATGCCGCCTTAAGGCTGGTTTCTATGTGGTCAATTACAATGTGGCTCATGCTTTTGTTAATGGACGGGTTTCTTTCAGTTGTGCTTCTTGCTTTTTCACCGACTCCTCGTGAATGGCAAATAAAAGGCTTTTCATAAACTTCTCCGTCATGTTTTTACGCAAGCCATCCTGAATTCTGCTTTCCATTACTTCCTCCCAACGGCTGGGCTGGTAAACCGCCAAATTATGTTCACGCTTATAGTCGCCCACTTGCTCAATTACTTTGAATCTTTCAGCAAAAAGCTCTAATAACTGAGCATCTAATAAATCAATTTTTTGTCTGAACTGATCTAGTTCATTCAGCATTTCTGGATGCTCGTCTACGTTTTCTCTGAAAATCAGACTTTCGTAAATAATCTTAAGCGTGTCTGGTGTAATCTGCTGTTTGGCATCACTCCAAGCCTTGTCTGGATCATGGTGAGTTTCAATCATTAAACCATCCAAACCAAAGTTTATGGCCCTTTGACTAACGGCTCCAATAATTTCGCGTGCGCCACAAATATGGCTTGGGTCACAAATTACTGACAAACCGGGAATCATGCGTTTTAAGTGAATTGGTAACGACCATTCTGGCTTGTTGCGGTATCTTTTTTCGTAAGGGTCTGAAAAACCTCTATGAATGCCAGCTACTTTTTTAATGCCTACTTTATTGAGCCTTTCAAAAGCACCTAACCAAAGCTGAAGGTCTGGATTGATCGGGTTTTTCACCATTACTGGAATGTCAGTTCCTTTTAAGGCTTCGCAAATTTCTTGTACCGAAAATGGATTTACTGTTGTTCTTGCACCAATCCAAAGTACGTCAACACCTGCTTTTAAAGCGGCATCTACATGTTCTGTTTTTGCTACCTCTACAGTAACTGGCACATTCAGAATGTCTTTGGCAATTTGTAGCCATTCCAGAGCTTCAGCACCAACGCCCTCAAACGAGCCTGGTCTTGTTCTTGGCTTCCATACGCCTGCTCTGAAAAGCTCGACAGGACTTCCTTTTAAACCTTTTGCAATAGTTTCGATTTGTTGCGGACTTTCCGCACTGCAAGGGCCTGCAATGAGCACATGCTCTGATAATCCAAGCCCCCAATCTTTAATGTCGATGATGTTCATAATTACGTTTGTTCAAAAAAAAAGCCCGACTCTTTCGAACCGGGCTATTAAATATCTTTAGTGATTTCATTCAATGATAGCGCAGGCTCGATCTCGAGTGAGTTCTAAAGTAAAAAAAGTAATAAAATGATGTCCTTGCTGCTAACATGCGATAAACTTAGGTATCTCTTTTTTAAAGAAAAACATAAAGTGAATAATTTTTTAAATATTCTCCACCAAAGCGAAAGTCGTGTTGTTGGTTGAGTGGTCCTCAATATTCTCCATCAACAGTAATAAGTCGTTGGCTTCTATGGCCTCTTTGCTTGCAATTACCCCCGCATTTTTCTCTCGATTATTCTTAAGCTCATGAACAGCACTTACCGTACTTGTGCTAGAAATAAAGGTAATATGACTGTATTTAGTAAAGAACTTTTTAGTTTCCTTGATTGCCATGGGATGAGAATAAATCTTCTTTATTCCTTCAATGTTTGAAGCTTTAAAGCTACCTAAGCAAAGATGAATAGGCAGTTCGAACTGTTCTAAAATACGATGTCCAGAGCTTTTAATACGCTCCAGGTTATCGTCAACTAAACCAGAGGTATTGTTTTTAATGGCGATCAGCGCTTTCTTAATGCGCTTTTCTTTCAGTGCTTTAAAAATTTCATCGAAGGTAGGGAAAAGCATATGGCTAGCGTTGGGCAAAAACTTTTGCCTTGCCATATCATGATAAGTGTTTTCAGGGCCGAGTAGTCCTAGTTCAGTCATTAGGTTGTTTGTCTTGTTCAGTATTAAATACGGATGTCTGTATCCTTACGGATTGTTGATGAATATGGCGGTAAAGTTCACGAATAAATTCTGGGTCTAGGTTCATGGCTTTGGCCCATTCTGGTCTCGATTGAAGGATTTCTTTCCATCGACTTATCTGAAAGATAGCCACATTATTTTCTTTTTTATACTCTCCAATTTTTTCTACTAAACTTAATCTAGTAGCAATCGCCTCAAGTATCTCTCTGTCAGCTTGATCTATTTGTTCACGAATAATTTCTAGTTGATTTATAAAGTCTTGGTCTTTGGAAGTATGACTTCTGAAAATCAAGTTATTCAGTAAGAGATTGAAATCACTTGGTGTTAATTGTTGTGCATTATCGCTTAAAGCATTGTCTGGATCAATGTGCGTTTCTATCATTAAGCCATCATAGTCCAAATCCATGGCCCTTTGCGATAGTTCACTTATCAAGCTTCTTTTTCCTCCTATATGGCTAGGGTCACAGAGTAGTGGAAGGTCAGGAAATTCACCTTTCAACTCCATGGGGATTTGCCAAAGTGGAGTGTTGCGGTATTTGCTTTGCTGAAAAGTTTGAAAACCACGATGGATGGCGCCTAGGTTTTTCACATTGCATTTTAAGAGCCTTTCCAAAGCACCTTTCCAAAGGGATAAGTCTGGATTGATGGGATTCTTTACAAAAACAGGGAGATCAACACCTTTAAGGGCTTCTGAAATTTCTTGTACTGTAAAAGGGTTTACTGTAGTTCTAGCACCCAACCAGAGCATTGATGCATCATTTTTTAATGCGATTTCTACGTGTTCGGCTGTAGCCACTTCTGTGGCAAACTTAATCCCAAATTCAGCCTTAGCTTCTTTAACCCACTCAAAAGCAAGAGCGCCTATGCCTTCAAACGATCCGGGCCTTGTTCTAGGCTTCCATATTCCACCTCTTATATAGTCTATTTTAGAAAGATCTAAGCTCTTTAGTGTTGCGAAAAACTGAACTTGGTTTTCTACGCTACAAGGCCCTGCAATAATGAGGGGTTTCTTGGCTTGGTCTAACCGTCTATATAATGGTGGATTAGTCATGTATATTTCGTTTGCAACTCATGTACAACAAAGGTAGGAGACTATTGGTTTGTTACTATATTTGCGCACTTTGAATATCGCTATGGAACTAAAAAAGTTTGTTGATTTTGACAACCTTACGAATGCCTTTGCGGCTCGAACAGACGAAGCACTAAAGCAAGCGCATTTTATTTTTTCTACTATGCAATCCCCAGGGTTGGTAAAGGTAGGAACAACCCTCACAAAGTGGTCTTTAAACTTGGGCTTGCCAGTGAAAGGACTAATCAGAAAAACCATTTTCAACCTTTTTTGTGGAGGAGAAACCCTTGACGGATGTCAGAGAGCTACCAATGAGTTAGCAGCTTTTGATATTGGTGCCATTTTCGATTATTCAGTTGAGGGTGAAAAAACAGAAGAGGGCTTTGACGGAAGTGCTCAAGAAATAATGCGAACCATAGACCGAGCGAGCCAATATGAGTTCATTCGGTTTTCTGCTTTTAAAATTACGGGTTTGGCTCATTTTGATTTGCTGACGAAAATTCATGCAGGTGAAAAACTGACTGAAAAGGAAGCTGCAGCATATGAAAGAGTGAAGGCTAGGGTGGATATGATTTGTGCCGAAGCCAAGCGAAAAGATGTTTCTGTTTTGATTGATGCGGAAGAAACTTGGATTCAAAAACCAGTAACCGATATTACAAGGGCTATGATGGCCAAGTATAATACAGAAAAGGCTTTGGTATTTTACACCTTTCAGATGTATGCCCATAGTATGCTAGGTCATTTGAAAGAGCTACATGCTGACGCAAAAGAGAACAACTACAGGTTGGGAGCAAAGCTTGTGCGTGGTGCTTATATGGAAAAGGAAGCGGCTAGGGCAGAAGACATGGGATACGAAAACCCGATTCAGCCGAGCAAAGAAGCAACGGATAGAGATTTTGATGCGGCTACAGAATACTGCATCAAATACATTGATGATATTGGGCTTTTTGCGGGTTCACACAATGAGAAGAGTAATTACTTGGTAACACTTTATTTAGAAAAGTATGGTTTACCAAGAGATGATAGAAGGGTTTACTTTGGTCAGTTGTACGGAATGAGCGATCATATCTCATTTAACCTTGCTGCAGCCGGATATAACGTAATCAAGTATGTTCCTTATGGACCAATTAAGGCTACAATTCCTTATTTAATAAGAAGAGCAAACGAAAATACTTCAGTAAAAGGGCAAAGCAGCCGTGAACTGACGTTGATTAAAAAGGAACTGCAACGAAGAAAAGAAGCCAGAAAAGAATTTGCTCATCAGGACAAGTTCTAAAAGCGGAAGCCAAAAGGAAAGTAAAAAGCCTGACTTAGTTGAATTAGGTCAGGCTTTTTTATGCGTGTTGTTTCGATCTTAATTATTACTTCTTTTAACGCCTTTCACTGTAACTACGGGCTTTTCAGTGACTAGATCATTTGGGATTTCTAATATTTCTATACCTTCTTTGGTAAAGGTGCTTTTAACAGACGGGTGGTCTTTAAGGGTTTGCCATTCGCTTTCGATTGATTCTATGAGCTCACCTTTAACGGTTTTTACCTCTATTACTTCTACAGGGACTTCAATTTCTTGCTCTTCGAAAATAATTTCATTACCTGAAGCGAGTGTTGAATCAAGATATTCTATTAAGTAAGGTTCCGTTTGAACATCCAAGTCGATTACAACTTCTTCGAGTTCATCTTCTAATACGGGTTCAATCGCATCTGTACAAGCGTAAGCAATAAATAAGAGGCCTAAAATAGGCAGGGCGAGTAATGGTTTTAATTTGTTCATGACATTTGAGTTTAATTTTTGAATCATTTTTAATCTTTTCTGAATCGGGTGTTCGCTAAAGCTGGAAATCAAGCTGCTGTTCACTTTGGCCAAGGCGAATTGCAATAATGACCTTTCGTAATGCTTTGGGTGCGTACGTTTCAATACCGAATGATCGGCTATGTATTCATGTTGAAGACGGATGGATTTAGCATAGAAATAGCTAAAAGGATTGAACCAATAAACGCATTTGAGTACTTCAAAAAGCAGTAAATCCAGTGAATGCCTTCCTTCAATATGGGCAAGCTCATGCGTGATGATCTGCTGTTTTAAACTTTCGTTTTTGTTCAGTTCTTTACCCACAAAAATGGTATTGAAGAAACTGTAGGCATCATTTCCTTCGGTTTCAATCACTTCAATACTATGGTTCTGTAACGAAGGCCATTTGCCCACTTTTCGTTTTACAATGAATAATTTGAAAACGAGTATGCAGACAGAGATTGCTAAGCCAATGGCATAGATGATCTCGATTGAAATAAATGGATTGCTTTGAATTGTACTCTCTGAAACATCAACCTGAGAAGCAACAGCTTTAGATGTTAGTGCTTCTACTGACCTAAAAGCAAATTGACTTTCGAAATTCAATAGAGGGATTAGCATTGAAGCCACAACCGTGAATAACAGGTAAAATCTATTCACAGAAAGCAATTTCTCCCCACGAAGGAAGAGCCAATAGAAGCCATAAAAGCTTGCTAGGCAAATCGAAGATTCTATTAAATAGCTATTCATGGTCCTTTAGTTTTTTCATCAAATCTTCCACTTGTTCGGGGCTTAACTTTTTCTCCTGCATCATAAATGAAAACAGCTTTTCAGCCGAGCCTTCGAAATAATTGCTCAAAAACCCATTCATGAAGTTTTTAGTGTAAGCTTTCTTTTTCACTGTAGCGGAATAAGAAAATGTATTGCCCACTTTCTCTCTGTTTACAAAACCCTTGTTTTCCAAAATTTTCAAGAAAGTACCCACCGTATTATAGGCCGGTTTTGGCTCGGGCATTTGATCCACAATGTCTTTGATAAACATTTTATCATGTTCCCAAACGACCTGCATTATTTGCTCTTCAGCTTTTGTTAAGTCCTTCATAACTCCTAATTCTTTCGGAAATATCTTAAACTTTTCGGATAACTCCTAATTATTTAGGAGTAAATTTTTTCAATAGAGCATAGAGACCGCTTTTAATTGTTTAATAAATGTGAGTGAATGACTAAATTGCGCCTCGAAAAAAATAAAGCAATGCAGATTTTAAGCGAACAGGAAATTGTCAGAAGACAAGAACGGGAGGAACTTCAAAAGCTCGGTATCAATCCATATCCTTCAGAAACCTATGAAGTAACTACTTACTCAAAGGAAATTAAGGAAGGATTTGATAAGGATCCTGAACGCTTTAAACAGATTACCATTGCAGGTAGAATGATGAGCCGTAGAATTATGGGCTCTGCATCTTTTGCTGAAATTCAAGATTCACAAGGCCGAATTCAGGTCTATGTAAGAAGAGATGATATTTGTGAAGGCGAAGACAAAACACTCTACAATACGGTTTTCAAGAAGGTTTTGAGCATAGGCGATTTTGTTGGAATTAAAGGCTATGTGTTTAAAACACAGGTAGGCGAAATTTCTGTGCACGTTACGGAAATGACCGTGCTTACTAAATCTTTGAAGCCACTTCCCTTACCAAAAACTGATGCCGAAGGCAAAGTACATGATGCCTTTACCGATCCGGAGCAGCGTTACAGACAGCGTTATGTGGATTTGGTGGTGAACCCGCATGTTAAAGAAGCTTTCATTAAAAGAACGCACATGGTAAACTCAATGCGTCAGTTCTTGGCCGATAGAGGTTACCTAGAAGTGGAAACGCCAATTCTTCAACCGTTATACGGTGGGGCAGCAGCAAGGCCTTTCAAAACACATCACAATACTTTGGACATGACGCTCTATATGCGAATTGCTAATGAATTGTACCTAAAAAGATTAATTGTAGGTGGTTTCGATGGTGTTTTTGAGTTCTCTAAAGATTTCAGAAACGAAGGGATGTCACGTTTCCATAATCCAGAATTTACTCAAGTAGAACTATATGTGGCTTACAAGGATTACAATTGGATGATGGATTTGGTGGAGGAAATGGTAGAGAAAGTGGCCATTGACTTACACGGAACTACCAAAGTTCAGGTGGGCGAAAACGTAATTGATTTCCAACGTCCTTGGAAACGCTTTACCATGTTCGAAGCCATTGAGCATTTTACAGGAATTGATATTTCTGAAATGAACGAGACCGAGCTGAGAGAAACCGCTAAAAAACTTAAAGTGCCGAATGATGAATCGATGGGGAAAGGAAAACTCATTGATGAAATTTTTGGTGAGCACTGTGAAGGCAAACTGATTCAGCCAACTTACATCACGGATTACCCAGTGGAAATGTCGCCATTGGCGAAAAAACACCGTAGCAAAGAAGGTTTGGTAGAGCGTTTCGAAGCAATTTGTAACGGAAAAGAAATCTGTAACGCCTTCTCTGAATTGAACGACCCTATCGATCAAAGGGCGCGTTTTGAAGAGCAACTGGAATTGGGCAAAAGAGGAGATGACGAAGCCATGACCTTGGATGAAGATTTCCTTCGTGCCTTGGAATACGGCATGCCGCCAACCGCTGGTTTAGGCATTGGGATCGATCGTTTGTCGATGATTATGACCAACTCAAAGTCGATTCAAGATGTGTTGTTCTTCCCTCAAATGAAACCAGAGAAGAAAGTGAAAATGGCTACGGATGATGAGTTTGTAAAAGAAGGCGTTCGATTAGAACTGGTTCAAATTCTGAGAAAACTGAACATTAATACCATTGCACAGCTCAAAGAACAAACAGCTTCTAAACTGCTCAACGATATGGGCGGCATGAGAAAGAAGCTCAAACTTCAAGAGGTGCAAGCGGCTAGCTTAGAAGAAATAGAAGGTTGGTTAAAGTAATATTTAACCCAATCTAAAAATACAGGAAGCCATTTTGCGAAAGTAGAATGGCTTTTTGATTTTTTATTCATTTGGTTCCCATTCGAATATTTTTTCTTCCAATGGATTCCAAGTTTTTAGTCTATTTCCAAGCTTGTTCAACGAAGCTGGTTCTGACTTAATTTCAAATTTCGAATCGTGATAATCTGGTCCACTTCCATTTCTAGTTGCTTCAATTCTCAAAGCAGAATTTCCATTTGGTTCAATGCAATAAGCTTCAACCAATAGATAGTAAGCCCATTTGTTTCCTTTTTCTCCAAGTTCATAAGTTGCTTTGTCCTTAGTCGATTTGGGGAAATCAGTCAGTTTACGCGCAAAATCTTGAAATTCGTCAGAGTGGCCGTAAAACTCTAAAGTCGTTGAACAGAGTTCGTTACTAAAGTATCCTTGGAAATGTATTGTATCATCTCCTTGGTCAATGACGAGTACTCTTATTTTAATCTCAGATTTCATTTTTCTTGCATGAAGCACAACGAGTCAGTATACGCAACTAGTTGCGCATATATCTTATGTAATTTATCAAAAACTTTCTTTCAGTGACTAACCAATAGTGGCTTGTTGGTGAAGAACACCAACAAGGGCAGAAGGCCAGTTATTAACCTCTTTGAAGAACGTACTCAACTTTCCTATCCATTTCGTCATAAAAGACATATAACCAACAATCGTCATTGAATACCTTATATACCTCCATTTGACAAATGAACTTCATGTTTTCTCCTTTTGAATTTTTTGGAGTATCGTTAGATTGTAACCACATAGGACGTTCATAAAATCGAATTAGAGAAGATGTTGACTCAGATTTTGAATCATTGAATTTGCTTTTTCCTTCAACAAAATATTTTAAATACTTGTTACCAATATCTAAGGCAGTTTTGTTAAATGTGGGATTATAGAGTCCATCATTGGTAATCTCGAATGAGTAGTTATCAATGTAATCCCCCTCTGGAAAGGGCTCATAGTGATCTATAGCAGGATCAAAACATACAAAAATCACATGAATCTTATCTTTGATGCCTTTGGATGTTAGGTCCAGGGTTGCAATTGGAAAGAAATTCTCAGATTTATTGAATTCAGTTGTCAAAACTTTACTCTTATTTGGGAAGTATTCATCTGACTGGTTTAGGAATGAACCTAAAATAAAGTGGAAAACAGTAAAAAGAGTTATGCTCATAGGTTTCTATAGTTAACTACAAACAAGTTTGTAGCATTGATCTCATGTAATTTATTAAAAACTTCCTTTCAGTGAATAACTAAGGAGGCCTGTTGGTGAAGAACACCGAGGGCGGGAATATTTGTCATAGCTAATGTTGTTCATAGTGTTCTTTGTTTTTTTTAAGCCACTTTTTCGCTTCGTCCATTACAATCGTTTTAATGTTTTCTTTTCTGGCCCCGTCCCAATAGTGATTGTATGTATGGTCTTCATAGTCAAGGGAGACCCAAGCCCAATAAAGTAGATAGAAGTCATAAACTAGGTCTTCATAGTCTCTCATTTGACAAAACTTGTAAAGCTCAGTCAAGTTTTCTCTTACTCTTTGCCCTTTGGCGATTTGATGAACATAATAGCTTGTGTAGCTCAAAGTTGCACTATCACCACTTTTCATTTCAAGTCCGAGTTCTTCTACCGTGTCTGTAACGTAGTTAATAACTTCGGAATAATTTGTCGGCTTGTTGAAACTTGCAAGCATGTATAAAGTCGGACTTTCGTATCCAAGTTCCATCATTTCAATTGCCCAATCAATACTCTCATTGGTGTCGACTTGTTGGATTTCAAGAAACGCGACAATCTTATATGTTAGTTGACTTATTGGTTTGGCCATTTTACATTATGCTCAACGTTATATACCGACCACATTCATGGCACATATATCTCACGTAATTTATTAAAAATTCCAGAAAAAATGCACTTTAAAGCAATGGGGGTTTTAGTTGTTGATGAATTCCGCAGACGCTGTCTGCGGGCTTGGGTTTTCTTAGATGATGTACTCAGTTTTTATTAAATAGTTGAACTAACCCTGCTTCATATTGGCCACCCGCTTCAACTTTGGTAATGTCACGAATGGAAATCATTATGTTTGTCCTGTCAAGAGAGCTTTTGGATCCATATTCATTAATGACGATAGTCTCATCATCCATTTCAGTTATTTCACCAATAAAACAAATGCCTGAGTCAATATCCTGAATGGAAACGTTGATATATCCATGACTCGCATTCATGCTTTTCAAGATATTTTGGATTGAAGATAAGTCAATATCAATGCTAGTAGATGCTTTTTCTGAAGTGTCTATGAGACTATAAACACTTGAGATCTCATTGCCACCCCAACGAATTCTTGTAATATTCTCTCTGAAGAAAATAACAATTCCATTGGCCTTACTGTCATCATCAAATGAGTAAAGCACTAAAAAAGTATCATTGAAATCTATTACAAATCCATAAGTTGATTCATTATAGCTATCGGTATAAACATCTACAAACGTTTTGTCTTCAATTATTCTCTTAAGATTCTTCGTCTCTATGTTCATCGGTATTGGTTTCTTTTATAATTAAGTGAAACGTTATATGGCCCCCAGATTCATGGTGTTTATATCTCATGTAATTTATCAAAAACTTCCAGAAAAATGCGCTGTGCAACAATAGGGAGTTTTGGGTGTTGATGAATCTGTCTAACTATCGCCTAAGGTTTATTCATAATCGGGAATATTCAGTCCTAAAATTATGTTCCTATTGGCAGTCCAAATGCCGTTTATTATTTCGAGTCGGACAATTCCTGAACCACCTCGATTTTTCTCAGATCTCTTGATCTTTGCTGTGAGTGTAGGGTCGCTCTCAAAAAGAATACTGTCTATGTAATAAGGTGCAGTGTTTGGTTCTTTAACATAGATATGAATATGTTCTGGTTCTTGAGCTTCGGGGTAATGGGCAGGTCTAAAGGTGAAAAATGAGTACTCCCCGTTGTTGTTAGTTTTTAGCCAGCCTCTATATTGCCCATGACGTTTTTCCCATCCTATTGGATTGTCACTAGATTGATAGATTCCATTTCTGTCAACATGGTATATATATAGAATTACGTTGCTGGCTGGAGTCTTTCCGTCTGCCTCAAATACTTTTCCTGATATTTTAACCTTAGGCGTGTTTTCCATAAACCCAGGCAATGTATCAGATGCTTTGGGCTGAGTAGAAAAAAGACGATAGTCCATAAGTGCTTCACAGTCTTGACAAGGCCCTCCAACTTGTTTGTCTTGTGCTAGGGTGGTATTGTTTAGGAGAGCCAGTAATGAAATGGTGATTAAAAATTGTCTCATAGTAGTCGTTTTTTAATTACAGTTTTTTTGAGTTTATTTTTTGGGAGAGCAGGTGATCGATTGAGTATTTCCCTGCCCCTGCAACTAAAAAGAAGAGATATACAATCAAGTAAAATATGGCTTTCTCTTTGACGATGAGTGCTTGATCTGCATTAAAGATAAAAGCGGCAACAATCATGGTAAATGAAAGAGGAACCACCGCGATTCGGGTAAGAAAACCTAAGGCCAGAAGAAATGAACAAATTACTTCTGCAAAAATAGCGAGTAGTAAACCACTCTCAGGGCTTAATCCGATGAGCTCAGGAAGGCCATTTTGCCCTTCCCAATAATTCTTGATTTTTGGCCAACCATGTAGGTAAACCATTAATGAAGAAGCGCCTATCCTGAGCATAAGAAAACCCAGTCCAGAAACCTTATCTGTTGAAGACTGAAGAAGAGGTGTTAAATACTTTTTAACCATGATGTCTAATGAATTTTATCGTCCGAACACTTCTTGTGAAAAAGAATGTGCACTTAGTACTTGATTGTGTGAACCTAAATGTAGGGACTAGGAAGGGACTAAAAGGGCGGTAATTTATAACCTGAGGAGTTTACCTCATGACCTGATGGTTAATGTAGAATGCCCTTTAAAGGTTTAGCATAATTACGACTAAGACGAACTGTCTTTCCACATTTTAAGACTAAATCATGATCACCATTACCGCGTGATTTTGAACTTTTTATCTGGTCGGTATTCACGATGGTTGACTTATGAATACGCTTGAAGTTTTCAGGTAACGATTCGATGATGTTCTTTAGGCTGTCGAGTATGACATGCTTATTTTCTAGGGTACTGACTTCTAAATATGGGCCATCAGAAACAATGAAGTTTATTTTTTGAGTTTCTATGAACGTTGTTTTACTGCCATTTTTAATTCGAAAAGTATTTAGATTACTCTTTTGATCTATGCTTTTGATCGCCTTTTGGCCAAAGTGATGGTAAATGAAAGAGAAGATAATGTAAAACGAAAGCCCTAGATAAAGTCGGGTTGATAGTTTTTGAGTTAGTAGCATGGCTAATGGCCAAGGCTGGTCATTTATGGTAAATGAAATAATGTGGAGGAGTAATGAAAAAACTAATAAGTGCGATAATGTAATAAGGATAATTAAGAAGAGCTTTTTCAGTAGAATCTTCTTCTTGCCTTCATTCAAATTAAATTTATTCTGCAAGCGTAGAAGCAAGAAGGTAAAAGGTATAAATACAAACCAAAACAGCTTGTATGATAATGATTGTACTAAAGAGTAATCGCTGTTATTCAACAAAGACTTGATGTAATCTTGACCAAACTCTAGTGATGCCAATAACGAAACTGTAATGGTAAGCCAATAAAGTATTTTTTCGTCCTTAACCTGATTGGGCAGTGGAGGGAATATGCTTGAAAAAGATGTTGAATTAAGAATACTTCTCATCGCAATAGTGTATAGTCTTAACTAACTTTTTTAAGGTAATCAAGCAATCATGGTTTCGTGAAACGTTATATGCACACCATATTTATGCACCGTGTAATTTATAAAAACTTCCTTTCAGTGACTAATGATGAAGAACACTAACAAGTGTGAAAAGGCGATTTGTCTTTTGGCCTAACCTCTATCATCTAAGATCTAACCTCTTAAAAAATCAATTATCGAAAAAGCTTCTTCTGCGGCTTAGTTTCAAATCTTTAAGAGCAGAAGCTTTAATTTGAATATCGATAGAGTAGGAGGTAAATCGGCCAAAAGGAATCCAGTTGCCCGTTAACTCCCAACAGCCTAAGTCGCGATAAACGCCCAAAGAACTTTGGGTGAATTCCTTTAACTCTATATCGTAACCAGTATTGATTGTGAGTTGCCATTTGGGTGAAAGCCCTAGGTTTCCGTTCATTCTTATGGATTGCCTTGTCGAAGTAGAAAACTCATTATTGCTTAGGCTTCGATTGAAGGAATAATTATAGCTAAACCTTATGTTCCAAGGAACGGAAATGTCGATATAGGCATTAGGGTCGTCAAAATATTGAGGTACTTGTCTTTGAATATTTGTCTCTCCGTTGTTCATGGTTCCATAACCATCGTTTGCTGCGTTGCCATAACCACCATCGTCAATTGAAGCGAGGCCTCCAGGGCCACCTTGCCCTCTAGAAGACTGTTGATTGGTAGATGCCTTTGAGTTGAGGTTAGTGCTAAGCGAAAAACGCCCACTTCTTATCTTTCCAATTCCCTTGCCTTGTGTAAGTGCTATAGCGTCTACTCTTTTAATCACATCTCCTTCACCATTGTTAGTAGTTAGGTATACATATGGGTCAAGAGTTAAGCCCCCACTAATGTCTATTTTGTTTTTAAACAGGGTTGTTCTTGCGCTAAGATTATAATCTGCAAGATTAAAAGAGTCTGCCAAGAAATTGTAGCTGGTAGCGAAGGTCAGGTTTTCCAGAATTGATACCTTTTCCGACTTAGCAGTATCACTTCTTACCTTCATTTCTATCTTGTTATTTACATTGAAACTAATGGCGGCAGATTCTCCCAGGGTTGGGTTTCCAAAAACAAAGCCATTGTATTTAGATAAAAACTGATACACTGGTTCCCCAGCGGAAGTAGTGTCTACTTGCACATATTTGTAATAGCCATACTTTTCCTGACCAAAATCAGGGCGATAACTGAAACTTAAATTAGGTAGCATTGTATGACGAATTGATTCGATTTTGCTACTAGGTTTGAAATTCTTAGAGCCGTACAATTGGGTGGAAATACCAACACTTACACCATAAGTAGAGGCTCTTGAAAAACCATTTAACGTATCTATTCTAACCGCATTTTCATCTTCTATATAAGTGTAATCTAACTCCTCTAAATACCATAACTCTTGAAAATTGATGGAAGGAGAAACATTGAAATTCTCGAATAAAGGAAACGAGGTAGATATTGGAATTGAATGCCTTGCCCCATTTTGAGCATTGGCAAATAGTTCTGGAAGTTTGGCAAAAGTAACAGCAATAGTGTCTGCTTTATTAGTGCTATTTGAAATATCGAACCCTGCAGAATTGGGTCTAACCACATTGGTTATTTTGTTTGATGTACTGAAAGCCCATGAAAAGGAAAGTCTTTTTAGGGCTTCTTGCTTGGCTTGCGAAAAGGGAGTGACCCGCGTCATGTTAAGTGAAAACTCAGGTAGCGATACATCCAGAATATTGGTTTGAATATTTTGAGAATGGCGGGCGTTTAATCCATAACTAAACCTGTTATTGGCGAAACTTCCTGTCAATGATATGTTAGACCGAAACTCTGAACGTATGGTGTTTTGAAAATTTTCAGTGGAAATATTGTTGTTATTGTATGAGCTAGTTCCTGCATTGATACTCGCAGAAAAACGCGTTTTATTTCTTGATTCAGGTCTGTGAGAAATAGAAACCCAGAAGTCTTTCGAGTTTAGAGGGTTTTCGTCTATGTCAGGGGTTTTACTTTTGCTATATCTTAAATCTACGCTTCCGCTATACTTATATCTTTTCTTATAGTTTGATACCACGTTTAAACCAAAACTTCCTTTTGAGTAGTAGTCTCCCGTAACAGCTGTTCTTATGTATTCATTGTTGCCAAAAAAGTAACCCCCTTCACGTAAGAAAATTCCTCTCACCCTCTCTTCTCCATATTTAGGGAAAAGAATTCCTGACTGAGCATCACTTTTAACATCTGGAAAAAAGGCAAAAGGCAAGGCGAAAATCGTGGGGATATCTCCAATGTATAATTGCGCTGGGCCAGTAATAATTTTATCGCCCGGAATCACTTTGATTTTTTCTGCTTTAATATAAGTAGAGGCCAGAAGGTCGTCACAAGGAATGAATTTACCGCCCTTTATGTAAGCACTCCCGTCTTGGTTTTTCTTAATCTCTTCACCCGAAATGTAGCCTTCGTCCTGTTGAGTAACTACCCCGGTAATTTTTGCACGATTGGTGGCGAAATTATAGCGAATGCCCCTAGTTTCGTATACTCCACCCTTGTCCTGAAAAACTGGCAGGCCTATCCAACTACCGGTAGAATCTTGTACCCCTTTAGCTATCAGTTCGTTCTGGTTTCTGTCAATAATAATTTCAGCAGCATCTAATTTAATATCACCATACTCGATGTAAGCATTTCCATATAAGTACGTTACATTCGTAGCAGTTTTGGTAATGATCGAATCTTCAGCATAGTACAAAATAGTAGTTTCTATGCCGTTACTTTTGATTTTGAGGGTGTCTGTTCCAACTGGTCTGGTTGTTGTTGGACTGGTGCTCAACGGAGCAGGTTCGATTTTTAAAGGATCATTCTTTAAACTTCCTTCTTGAGCCTTCAGGCTTAATGCCGTCAATAGTAAAACTAATATGAAAGATATGTTTTTTACAGAGACCAAAGGATTTTTCGCTTTATGGAAAAAATTCAGATTTTTGTGTAAAGGTATTCTAATAACCATTTCTATGCGAACCAAAGTAAAAAATAATAGAGTTGTTCTCCTTGTTTTGTTTTTCGCTTTAATAGTTTTTGCTCCATATCAAGGGGTGTCTCAAGCTGCTAAGCCTAAATTTAAAGTAGTGATTGACCCAGGGCACGGAGGAAAAGATTCTGGTACGCGAGGGAAAAACTTACTCGAAAAGGATGTTGCACTTGCAGTATCCTTGAAAGTTGGTAAGTATTTAAATGAACTTTTAGACAACGTTGAGGTTATTTATACTAGAAAAACTGATGATTACAGCCATCCCAAAGTTCGTGCCATCATCGCCAATGATGCAAATGCAGATTTATTCGTTTCTATCCATGCCAATGCAATGCCTCCGGGCAATGAAGACGTGTACGGAACCGAAACTTTTGTGATGGGAGTAAAGAACGAGGGTAGAAATTTTGAGGTAGCCAAAAGGGAAAACTCAGTAATCTTGTTAGAGGAAGACTATAAAGAGAAGTATCAGGGCTTTGATCCTACTTCGCCTGAAGTAAATATTGCATTTTCTATAATGCAAGAAGCTTATCAGGAAAACAGTATTCTTTTAGCTCAAAACGTTGAAGATCAGTTTTCTAAAAGAGCAGGAAGAAAGAGTAGAGGGGTGAAGCAGTCAAGCTTATGGGTATTATGGAATACTTCTATGCCTAGTGTTTTGATAGAACTTGGTTATCTTACCAACCTAAAGGAAGAGAGAGAACTCGGTTCTGCGGAAGTCCAAGACTATTTGGCCTCAGCAATTTATAGAGCTATTAGAGATTATATTAACTATTTGGAATCAACAAGATAGATAGTGGCAAAGGGAAGAGAATTTAAGGTAGGTTTATTTGCGGTACTCATGTTGGCCTCATTATATATAGGGTTCAACTATTTGAGAGGACTCGATGTCTTTTCTCCATTAAATACCTACTATGTTAAGTATAATAACATTAGTGGTCTAAGTAAAGGAGATAGAGTGATCCTAAACGGGCTTAATGTAGGTACAGTATTAGAGCGTAAATTCAGTACCGATACTTACAATGAGATATTGGTAACACTGGCCATTGACAAGACCATTAGAATGAAAGAGGGTACTGTGGCTAGGTTGGCCAAACCCGATATTCTAGGTGGCTTAGAAGTTCAGCTGATCTTAAATCAAAGTGGAGCAAGAGTATTAGAAAGCGGAGATTTTTTAGGCGGAGAAATAGACAGAGGTATTGCCGAAATGATAACCGAAGAGGGGCTTTCTGCTGCCAATAGTCTTAACTCAGTAGTTAATAAAATCAGCGAGGTATTAGAGCCTTTTGCTTCTCGAGCCGACACAATTGCTCTGGCCATAGATAACTTCAAATATTTTAGTGATAAGCTCGTGTACATGACCGACTCTGTAAATATGGCTATGGAGCAAGTTAAACTAAGAATCGACTATGTAACCGACTCTATGGTTGCTGCCATGGGGGGCGTAACTCCATTGTTAGCAGAGTACACCAAATTGGGTGAAAAAATGAATGCAATTGATATCGAATCGCGCTTAATGCGAATGGATTCGGTTCTCCTTGGTACACAAGAATTTATTGGTAGGCTAAATTCCAATGAAGGAACCCTCGGTAAATTAATGACCAATGATTCATTGTACAATGCCCTCAACAGTTCTATGACTGACTTGGATAGCCTCTTTATAGATTTGAGAGAGAACCCTAAACGCTATGTGCATTTCTCTATTTTCGGAAGAAAGAATAGGCCGCCAGCAGACAAAAAGAAAAAGTAAAACCCAGACCGATTAGCTTCTTTTTGAAATCATTAATCTTAGGTTTACTTTAGATCAAAGGTAATAATACATACTCCCCGGGCTTATCGGGACAACACTTGCTTATGGATATTGAATTCAATAAAAACGATGACACCATGCGCCAATTGGTGTACAGACTCGATGAAAAACTCAAAAAAGTAAAATTGGGCGGAGGCGAAAAAAAGATTGAATCCCAACATAAGAAAGGCAAACTCACCGCACGCGAAAGAATTGAATACCTGATTGACGATGGGAGCGACTTTTTAGAAGTAGCTGCCTTTGCAGGCGATGGCATGTATGCCGATGAAGGCGGTTGCCCATCAGGAGGTGTAGTTACAGGTATTGGTCAAGTGAGCGGTCGCGATTGCATGATTGTGGCAAATGACGCTACAGTGAAAGCCGGAGCTTGGTTTCCCATAACAGCCAAAAAGAATTTAAGAGCACAAGAAATTGCAATGGAAAACCGTCTGCCTGTAATTTACTTGGTAGACAGTGCAGGGGTTTATTTACCCATGCAAGATGAAATTTTTCCAGACAAAGAACACTTCGGAAGACAGTTCAGAAACAATGCGAAGATGTCTTCTATGGGCATTATTCAAGTAGCCGCAATAATGGGGAGCTGCGTAGCGGGCGGTGCTTACCTACCAATCATGAGCGATGAAGCTGCCATTGTAGACAAAACAGGATCGATTTTTTTAGCAGGCTCTTATTTAGTTAAGGCGGCCATTGGTGAAAGTATAGACAATGAAACTTTAGGAGGCGCAACAACACACTCCGAAATATCAGGCGTAACCGATAATAAATTCCCGAACGATCAGGCCTGTCTGGATTACATTCGAAGTGTTTTCGATAAAATTGGTGACTTCGAAAAAGCAGGCTTTGATAGAAAAGAACCAAAAGCTCCGAAAGAGAACCCAGAAGAAATTTATGGCATTATGCCAGACAGTAGGGTAAAACCGTACGAAATCAAAGAAATCATCAAACGTATAGTAGATGACTCTGAATTTGACGAATACAAAGAAGCCTATGGCAAATCCATTGTTTGCGGTTATGCCAGAATAGAAGGTTGGGCAGTAGGTATCGTAGCAAATCAGCGACTAATCGTAAAATCGAAAAAAGGCGAAATGCAAATGGGAGGAGTGATTTACTCCGATTCAGCTGATAAGTCAGCCCGATTTATAATGAACTGCAACCAGCGTAAAATTCCATTGGTGTTTTTGCAAGACGTAAGCGGCTTTATGGTAGGGAGCCGAGCCGAGCACGGAGGAATTATTAAAGACGGAGCCAAAATGGTAAATGCCATGGCCAATTCTGTAGTGCCAAAATTTACTATTGTCATCGGTAACTCTTATGGGGCAGGCAACTATGCTATGTGCGGAAAAGCCTATGATCCGCGATTGATTTACGCTTGGCCTACGGCCCAAATGGCGGTAATGAGCGGAGCTGCAGCAGCCAAAACGTTGCTTCAAATCAAAGTGGCCTCTCTTAAAAAACAGGGTAAAGTAATTGAACCAGAAGAGGAGAAAAAGCTGTTAGATGAAATCACAGATAGCTACAACGAGCAATTAAGCCCGTATTATGCCGCATCTCGAATTTGGGTAGATGGTATTATCGACCCCTTGGACACCCGAAAGGTAATTGCCAAAGGAATTCAAGCAGCCAACCATGCACCTATTCGCGAACAATTCAATGTAGGGATCATTCAAACCTGATAATGAACGAAACAGATAACCTGAGTAATAAGGAGTTAAAAGCATTGATTTCTCTGCTAGAAGATGATGACGCAGAAGTTTTAAGTCATGTTGAAGGAAAAATCAAGTCGCTTGGTACGCACATTATTCCTTATTTAGAATTTGAATGGGAGGGGAGCTTTAACCCAACAGTACAGAAACGAATAGAAGAGCTCGTGCATTCACTCCAGTTTCAGTTGCTAAAAGAAAAGCTAGAAGCTTGGAAAGAAACGGGAGGCGAGGATTTATTGGAGGGAATGTGGTTGGTAAATACTTACCAATACCCCGATTTAGAATATGCCGACCTCAAAAAGCAATTAGAGCAAATTTATTATGAGGCTTGGTTAGAGTTTAAAACCGATGTACACCCAGTAGATCAGGTCAAGATTTTGAATTCGGTCATTTTTAATAAACTCAAGTTTGGGGCGAACACCAAAAATTTTCATTCTCCTGGAAACTCAATGATGAGTGTGGTGCTTCAAACCAAAAAAGGAAACCCAGTTTCGCTCTGTATTATCTATGCCTTAGTCGCTCAAAAATTAAAGCTGCCCATACATGGAGTGAATTTGCCAAACCTATTTGTGCTTACTTATAAACAAGGTGAGACCCAATTCTATATCAATGCTTTTAATAGAGGGCTTATTTTTTCTCGAAAAGAAATTGACGATTATGTAGCCAACCTAAAGCTGACACCAAAGGATCAGTACTATGAGCCTTGCACTAATGTAGACATGGTGGTTCGGGTATTGAGAAACCTTTCAATCGCCCACGAAAAACTGGGTAACAGCGAAAAAGTAGACGAAATAAAATCTCTTATCGAAATCTTAGCCGATAAGACTGCTGATTTGGAGTAAGACCTTGTCACTCTCTTTATTCTTTAGAAATAACTAGCTGCTGCCTAAGCCCGTACTAGGTCATCCCCGTAGAGATATTTTTCAGAAGAGAAGTGGAGGCTTTCAATAAAGCAGAATGATCACTTTACTCATATGACTTCACAGGTTCAGAGAACCTGCGGCAGTGGTGCACAGACAAACAGGACGCGTTGATTTACTTAAAGGAAAACTCTATATAATCTACAGTGCCTGATTCTGTAATTGTAACTTCCTTCTCGGCTTTGGTTTCTGAATCTACACGAATCTTAAGCGTAATCTTATATGGTTCAAAAGGAGCACCCACAGGCCCACCAGAGTTATCGCGATAAGTGATATTTAATAAGGTTAAAAAGGGAATAGTCTTATTAATGTAATTCCTACTGAACGGTAAGTGAGAGTCACTACTAGAAAAGTCGGAAATCTCTATTCCACTACCATTTATGCTGAACGTAATGTCGGACATCCTTTCATCGTCTGTTGAAGACACGGACATTGAAATATCTCTGTTTTGAGGGTAATTGTCCCTAGGGTCGTCATCTGAAGTACAGGAGCTAAATAGAATAAATATTGTAAGGATAGAAAGCAGTTGCCGCTTAAACATAAAGCTGTTTTTTGTTTTGGGCAAAGAAAGAACAGCCTTTTAGTTTATCAAAACCATATGGCTATAAATTGAGAATGAATTCGCTTCCATTTTTCCAGCTGTCGCAGGTTTTCCAAACCTGTGACTTACTATGGCTTCTAGAACTCTGTCCGCATTACACGAAAATGCAATGGCAAATAGATTAAATCTTTCTTAGCATAATTGATGATGAAAGTTATGACCTCGCAGTGCTGTTGCTGATTGGCTGCGTGATATGTAATAGCTTAAAATCAATGTCTTCAAATGATTGAACTTCAAGATATGTTTCTTCTACAATCATACTGCTATATTTACTGAAGGCAATTACTTTTAATCCAGCTGTTTTGGCAGCTTTTATGCCTGAATTAGAGTCTTCTATAGCAATACATTGATCGGCAGTTAAGTTCAGCTTTTTCAAAGCACTAAGATATACATCTGGTTGTGGCTTGCCGTTTTCTTCAAACTCCGCAGAAGAAATGGTATCAACCAAATGCAAGATGTTGGCTTTTCTTAATACTGCTGGAATTATATTATAGGGAGAGTTGGTTGCTACACCAATTTTGAAGCCTTCTTTTGTGATTTTTTCCATGAAATTTTTGATACCTGAAATAACACAGTCTTCTTCGTTAATGAGCTCTATTACTCTGGCTATTACCATTTGTTCTACCTCTTCCTCGCTTTTGTGCAGCCAAGGAAATCGTTCGTACCAAAATTTGGTAACCTCAGCAGTGGTCATGCTTTGTGTAAGTATACTTAAGTCATTGGTAACCTGAACTCCTAATGAACCAAACACTTCTCTTTCGGCTTGAGACCAAAGTTTTTCAGAATCAACAATGACCCCATCCATATCAAAAATAACCGCTTTCATGTGATATATTACCTTGTTAAAATGCTTAAGTAGTTAATCCAAGGGCCTACTTCGTGTGTGTATTGTTTTGCCATAACTCGGGATATTTGTGCAATATGTCCTAAATCATGTACTGTCCATGTGGCAAGGAGCTGCTTTAAAGTAACTTCACCAAACTCAGGATGAATTCCGGTTTTTAAAAAATCTATATCACTTAAATGAAGTGACTTGATGTAGTCTAAACTTTGGTTTCTTTGAGAGTTGAACTCAGCGATGAGTTCTTTTATAGACTTATTACCATTTGATTGTATCGAAGCTGCTCTATCAAAGGTTTTAAAGTTCTTTTCTTTTTCATCAGATAAAATAACCTTAACCCTTTCTATCCAATCCGTTTGTTCACCATGTATCAGGTGAGAAATTACATTAATTGGACTCCATGAATCTCCACCTTCATTTTTTAGTAGCCATTCGTCTGGTAGTTCATTTAGCATAGCTGCTAAAGTAGAAGGGGTCTGGGATAAAATACTTATTGTCTTCTCTAAATCGAATTCCATTTTTATGATCCTTTTACTCAGGTTGAATTTCCCCTCCCTCCAAATTAATACAACTCATTGAAATAGGCAGGACGATTGAGGCGAATGTAAGTAATGTTAGGCTATTAACTTAGTCATTATTTGTTTGTCAATACGGCAATACTCAACTGTCACAGGTTCGGAGAACCTGCAACAGGGGTTTATTTCCAAATACAATTAACGGTTCTATCTTGTTCAACAGACGCTTTGGTAAAGCCACTAATGTAGTTCGTTAAAAAAAGGCTATCGCTGTCGCATTTCTCTTTAAAATTCACAACTCTTTCTAAAGAGTCCTTTGCCGTACATTCAATGCAAAACTCTCTTAATTGACTAGAGTTGCTATTACTTGTGTTTGGATTAACTGTTGATATGTTATTAGTTTTTGAACTGAGTCTAAATCTCAAGAACCTATTATGGTCTACCGATATAATTGAAGTGTCGATTTTCAAAGCATCACTTTTGATCCTTATGGTTAATGTATCAAAATTCAAACTTTCATTATATTGATAATCAAAGTGTCCATTATCATTTGAATAAATTTTGGGGCTATTTAATTCAATTAAGTACACTTCAGCCATAGCAAAAGGACGATCGTCTAGAAAAATGTTACCAGTAATATTTGTCGATTCATTACAGCCTGTGTAAGATGAAATTGGTTTTGGGTTGATTATTAAGACAATAACAAAAACAGCAATGGCTCCACTCGCAGTTATTAGATTCCTATATCTCACTTCAATAAAGCCAGGAATAATTGTGGCGAAAGAAGCGGCACCTAACGCTATTAAAACCTTTAAGGCTAAATATTGATTTTCTGTTGGGCACTTAAATTTCTCTAATGAGAGAAACAAATAGATGGCTATTAAGATCAGACCTGATATTGCTCCAAATTTTACCTGCTGTTTCTTTGTCATTTTTTTATAATTTTTGGTTAACGCAGTGATAAACACTATGATGTTTAACCTCTTGATATTTTACTTGTTATTGAATGAAATTCGTTTCAAGAAACTAACCCACAGCCTCCCTATTCACCTTTTTATCTAACTGAATAAAAAAGAAGATCAAAAGATTGACTACAAAACTGACCATCATCAGTTGTAAAAAGTCGCTGTGCTCATAAATCATGAAGGTCATTAGGGCATAAAAAATGGTCAGTCCAATAATGGACTCCTTCATTGGTTTAGTGCTTTTGAAAACCTTTGTAGGTACCAAGTAGCTCACCAATGGAATTAATACAAACCAGAAAACCACCGTGCTGGCCATATTCCAACCAGTTAAAATTGAGTATGGAATTAAGATAATTGTCATTACCAAAGGGATGGCGAGTGTGCTTTTTAGGTTTGAGATGCTTTGGTTTTTCATTGGGCTTGGTTAATCAAATACACAGATCCTGAAACTAGTTCAGGATGACTAATGTAAGGAATATTATGCTATTATTTATAGCAATTGCATGATTACTAAGTGTTTAATACGCCAAGCAACAATTCAATCCTTCTTCTTTTAACCATTGAACATTAAACACTGAACTAATACCCCTTTCTATAATTTGCCCACTGGCTTGCTGTTGTAAATTGGGTTGGCCTACTACCAATTGGTCGGCAAAAATAAGTTGAGTACGGCCATGGAGTTTATATAAAGCCTCTTTGGCGCACCAAATTTGAGTCAGCTTGTCTACCTGATTTGCAGCCCAAGGCTTTTCAGTAGGGTGGAGGAATTTATGGGCAATACGCGTAATCTGATCGCGGTCGTGTTCAATGTCAATACCGATGGGGCCGTTTAAGCTGTAGGCAGCAGCACCAAAGTTTTTAGCATGCGAAATTGAAATTTCTACCCCATCAAAACTCAAGTGAGGCTTGCCAAACTGATCTTTCGTTACCTCATAAAGCTGATTCGGAAAAAGTGCTTTTAATGCCAAGCGCGCAGAAAGCCATTCTTTTCTTTTTACCTCTACTTTGAAACTTGCCAATACTTCACTTTCAGCCAAGCTGGGTTGGTAAAGCTGCGTTAATTCATCTTCCGACTCCTCGATTTTCCATATTGCGAAGCAAACTTTTGGGTTGATATCGGCTTTTAGAAATAAAGGCATGAATTATTAATTGGCTTAGCAGGTTGAATACTTAGTTTTGTATCAAATCGAAAGATAATTCTTTTCAAAAGCTATGACACAAGTAAGCGTCAAAAAACTGAATACTGTAGGCGGACACCAAGACTGCGTGTATATGCTGGAGCGTGGCCCTGAACCACATCAGTTTTTCTCGGCTGGGGCAGATGGCGTGGTAGCCCTTTGGGATTTGAATAATATGGAAACCGGTCGCATGATTGCGAAAGTGCCCAGTTCGGTGTATGCGCTTTGTTATTACCCCGAAAGAAATGCGCTGATCATCGGTCAGAATATGGACGGCTTGCACATTATTGACTGGGAGAATAAAAAGGAATTGGGTTCTATCAAACTGTCAAATTCGCAAATCTTCGATATTAAAGTAGTCAAAGACAGAATCATTGTTGCCCAAGGAACAGGCGAAGTTCATATTCTGGACATCAAGACTTTGGAAACGCTTCATGTAATCCGCGATTCAGAAAAAAGTGCGCGAACGCTCGCAATTTCAGAGCTTAGTGGGCATTTGACAGTAGGTTATAGCGATAATAAAATAAGGGTCTATTCCTTAAAGAACTGGAAGATGCTGCATGAAATTGATGCACATAAAATTTCGGTTTTTACGGTACGATACAGTCCCGATGAGCGTTTCTTACTTAGTGGAAGTAGAGATGCGAAGTTGAAAATCTGGGATGTTATTGACGGTTATACCCTTAAGGAGTCCGTTGCAGCCCATATGTATGCAATAAACCATATCGAATTTAGTCCTGATAACAAACATTTTGTAACTTGTAGCATGGATAAGTCTATAAAGGTCTGGGATGCCTCGACTTATCAACTTCTAAAAGTTATCGACAAAGCACGACATGCGGGTCATGGAACCTCTGTAAATAAGTTGCTTTGGAGTAAGCACAACAACCTGTTAATTTCGGCCAGTGACGACCGCAGTATTTCCATCTGGGACATCAATTTTTAATTTTTCCAAGCAATGAACATTACACCCTTAGAAATTAGGCAAAAGGTTTTCGAAAAGAATTTTAGAGGTTACGATAAAGACGAAGTAACTGCTTTCCTGACATCCCTGTCGGTAGAGTGGGAGAAACTTCAAGACCAAACTAAGGAGCTAAAATATAAATTGGAGTCTGCCGAAAAGGAAGTGCAAAAACTTCGCGAAGTAGAAAACTCTCTCTTCAAAACCCTTAAAACGGCAGAAGATACTGGCGCAAATATGATTGAGCATGCCACCAAAACGGCCGACCTTCATATGAAAGAAACGGAAATGAAGGCCGATGCTTTAATGAGCGAAGCCAAAAGCAGGGCCAAGAATATTATTGAAGATGCTGAAAATAAGGCAAGCACTATTGTTGATGATATGGAGGACGAAATCCGCCAATTGGAACAAGTGTTTAAAAGCCTAAGCGCCAACAAAGAGTCTATGATGTCGGAATTGAAAATGCTGACCGCTGATATTCTGGATAAGATTAAAAGACACGAGGAGTTTCCTGCAGACATTAAACCCATACTAAAAGAAGCCAAGAAGTTTAGCCGAGAGGTAAACGAAACCCCACGAGGGGGTGAAGAAAAGAAAGTGCATGAGATATTAGCACCTAAAACGCCAGAAAAAATAGCTGCTGCACCAGTGGAAGAAGAAAAAGAGGAAGAGCCGATAGACGAGAACCTTACCAATCTAGACTTGGCAGATGTTGCTGATGATCATGAAGAGGAAGCCAATGAGTCGGCAGAAGGTTTTCTTGGAGTCGACCTTAAAAAAGAGAAGGAACCTCAAAAAGAAGAGGCTCCTTCTGTAGATAAAAAAGGGTCGTTTTTCGATAGAGTAGATTAATATGAATACCGATAAAGTGGCCTTAGAGGGCATGGAGTTCTATGCCTATCATGGTTTTTATGAAGAGGAGCGTAAAATCGGAAATCGTTATACCGTTGACCTTGAAGTAACCACCGAATTTTCTAAAGCCGCTCAGCAGGATGATTTATCTGACACCGTTGACTACGTTCAGCTTTACGAGATTGTAAAAAGCAGGATGGCCACTCCAGCCAAATTGCTTGAAAAACTAGGCCAAGAAATTATTGATGGCGTTTTTGAACGATTTTCATCAGTTTCAGAAGTGAAAGTAAGCGTAGCCAAACACAACCCACCCTTTGGTGGTATTTGCGCCAAATCAAAAGTTACTTTGGAAAGAACAAGAAGCTAGTAGTTTAGCCAGTTTGCATTAAATCCCCCTCGTTTCCATCATTGCGAACCTGCCAATGCTTATCGAAGTAAGTAAGTACACTTGAAGCAATCTCACTTCCCCAAAAACAGAGACTGCCGCGTTGCAACTCATGGCTAACGCCTGACTTGCTCCTCGCAGTGACGATCCTATTTTACGCTTTGCGTTTCTTCGTGCCCTCTGCGGTTAAAACCGCTCCGACATTGCGAACCTGCCAATGCTTATCGAAGTAGGTAAGTACACTTGAAGCAATCTCACTTCCCCAAAAACAGAGACTGCCACGTTGCAACTCATGGCTAATGCCTGACTTGCTCCTCGCAGTGACGATCCTATTTTACGCTTCTTCGTGCCCTCTGCGGTTAAAACTTCTCCGACATTGCGAACCTGTGAATGATTATTGGGTTGAATAAGTGTACGTGAAGCAATCTCACTGTCACCAGATAATAGACAGCTTCATCAAAACTACATCGCTTCTTTTAGTGACAATTCTATTTTAAACTTTGCCATGCCTTGCGCCCTCTGCGGTTAAATGCGCTAACTTTACCCTCCCAAACAAAACGCACACCCTTTTGACTGAAGCCCAAAAATCCATTCAGCATTTAATTCAATTATTAAAGGTTGAAAAAGAGGAAGACTACGCGCAATACGAGCGAAAAATGCTCAATACTTCCATTGAAGAACGCAGAAGACAAGGTGTAACTTGGTACCCCGTACAGTTGATGAATCGCTACATCGGTACAGGAGAACGCTATACTTTAGAACTTGATCGTACTACGCATTTAGATCAGAATCACTCTTTTCAAGTGGGGGCAGTAGTCAGTGTTTTTTCAGGACATGGGAATGAAGTCGAAGCCGTTTCAGGTGTCGTCAGCTTTTTGCGCAGAGAAAAAATGCGGGTTGCCCTGAACGTTAGCGATCTTCCTGATTGGCTAAAAGATGGCAAAATTGGAGTCAACTTATTATTTGACGAAGGTTCTTACCGCGAAATGAACCGTGCTTTAGAATTGGTGTTGAAAGCGGATAAAGGTAGAGTAGCTGATTTAAGAGAGGTAATGTATGGCGCCAAACCTGCGGAATTTAAAACGGGCTTTGAATACCAGTCTGTAAACCTAAATGCCAAACAAAACGAAGCCCTCACCAATGTTTTTCATGCGCGCGATGTAGCCATTATTCACGGCCCCCCAGGTACAGGAAAAACAACCACTTTGGTAAATGCCATTAAAGAAGAGGTGAAAACCGAGCGACAAGTATTGGTTTGCGCACAAAGTAATGCAGCGGTAGATCTGATCGTAGAAAAACTAGACAGTTTGGGTTTGGATGTATTGAGACTGGGGCATCCCGCCAGATTAACACCAGAAGTAATTGAGAATAGTTTGGATGTGAAAATTTCTAAACATAGTTACTTCAAGGAACTTAGAGATGTAAGAAAGAAGTCGGAAGAATACCGAAAGCTTGGCACAAAATATAAGCGCCAGTTTGGGCGAGAGGAAAAGCTACAACGTGATTTATTGATGAAAGAATCACGTTTACTTCGTCAAGATGCCGATAGAATTGAGTCACAAATTACGGAGGACTTGATGGGCAGGGCAGAAGTAGTGGCTTGTACTTTGGTCGGTTCTACACATCCGTTGGTCCGCGATCGGGTTTTTAAGTCTGTATTTATAGATGAGGCTAGCCAAGCCCTAGAACCAGCCTGTTGGATTCCAATTCTGAAGTCGTACCGAGTAATTATGGCGGGCGATCACTTACAATTGCCTCCTACAGTAAAGTCATTTGAAGCAGGAAGGGATGGTTTGGAAGAAACACTTTTCAAAAAAGCGATCGAACAAACCAAAAGTGATGTGATGCTTCAAACCCAATACAGAATGCATCCGCACATCATGAAGTTTTCTAGCGATTATTTTTATGAAGGTAAGTTAGAAGTAGCACCAGAAATTTTGCTTCGAGACAAAGAACTGGAAGGAGCGAGGTTTGAGTTTATCGATACCGCTGGCTGTGGTTTTTCTGAAAAAGTAAAGAAGGAAACACTCAGCACGTACAATGAAGAAGAGGCGAAACTCGTGATTCAACTTTTGAGCAAATCAATCATTGAAGGCCAACGTGTTGGGATTATTGCGCCTTATAAAGCACAAATCGAATTGTTACGCGACTTACTTGATGCCGAAGAAATACTCGATCAGTTCAAAGAAGACATTTCGGTCAATACGGTAGATGCATTTCAGGGACAGGAACGTGATGTCATTTTCATTAGTTTGGTTCGCTCTAATGATAAAAACGAAATCGGATTTTTGAAGGAATACCGCAGGATGAACGTAGCCATTACACGAGCCAAATCAAAGTTGGTGGTTATAGGCGATTCAGCCACTTTGGGGAAAGACAGCTTTTACAATGCGGTAATTGATTATGTACAAAGTATTGATGGTTATAAAAGCGCTTTCGAGTTTCTTTATGACTAAGATGAAGTAAATCTTTCTTAATTTTTCTTGGGTGAAATTTTTCTGATTTCACCCCTGCTTAGAGGGAACATGTATCAACTACATTTAGGCTAAGGAGCATTAGAACTGTTTATTTTGATTTTTTATTCTAATGCTTGGGTAGAATAATAACATATGGAATTGTTTAATATTCTATATTTATAGAATCAACCGAATCTAAAACCAAAACCATGGAACCACAAAAACCATCTACTGACATTCCAGTACCTCAAAACGAAACCCTTAAAGGCTCAATTTATCACGAATGCCGCATAATGCTTGACTACGTTTTAAAAAACGGCAAGCAAGTCGATGTACAACAGGTAGCACCGCTTGAACAAGATGAAAAGACTTTGGATAGCGCCACACTAATAGGAGTCTATAACTATTTGGCAGAACAGGTAAAGCCCGCATTGCCAGGAACTTTAATTTTGTTTGCTAAGAATAAAGCCTCAATCAACCGCTTTAAGTTTTTAGGTCCTTTGCCCATTGTGCGGCAATTTATGGCACTCTGCATAATTTCTTTGGTGGCGCTAATTGCTACTAGCCTTTCAGGAACAGTCAACATCAATGACATCCAAATGAGTATGCTACAAGGTGCGGGCTGGAGTCAGGCCATGAGGTTCTTGTTTTTAATGTCTGCGGCAAGTGTGGGAGCTGGCTTTTACGCACTGTTTGAAATGAACAATTACATCAGCGCTGGTACATTCGACACCAAGTATTCATCTACTTACTGGTCTAGGTATGTATTGGGAATTGTAGCTGGTATTCTTCTTTCAGAATTGTTTGTAGTGTTTATTGGACCAAATGAACAAACTAAGGATTCTACTATGGCATTAGATTCAGCTACATATTTACTAAAACCAATTTTAGCCATTCTAGGTGGGTTTTCAGCCAGTTTGGTATATCGAATTTTAAATCGATTGATTTCTGCTGTCGAATCAATTTTTACAGGTTCAGCCAATCAAATGATTGCTCAAAAACAGCAAGAATTCGATTTACAAAATCAGGCAAATGAGCAACAGCTTAAAACAACTTCGGCACAAAATCTTTTGGCCTTGAAAGCTACTTTGATAGCGAATAAAGTGCCTCAAAGTGTTTTAGATCAGGTGGATACAGCTTTAGGGCAAATTATAACAGTGCCACCAAGCGCTACACCTTCATCAGTTGCACCAGCACCTGCCAAGTAATTAAACTCAAAATTGACTGGTCAATATAAAATGAGATCACTCGAAAGGGTGATCTCATTTTTTTTGAATCATTTTCCAATCTCATGCAACCCCTCTTTCTAGTAGGCAGTCTTTCGTGAAACTCAAACAACATACATGATGAAAACACTTAAAATCACAATCTTGGCTTTTTTAGCCTTAGTATTCACTACAGTGGCTTATGGCCAAGAAAGAATCACAAAAACTTTTTCAGGAGTTGAAAACGTAAACCTTTCGACTGCTTCTGGAAACGGAACGATCAAGAGAAGCAACAATAGCGAAGTTACCGTTACCGTGGAATACACTTTTGATGAAGATATTTATAAGCCCATCTTCGAGCAAAACGGATCTACTTTAAGAGTTGAAGAAAAATTTGAAAGAAGTCGTTGGAACAGAGGTTATGCCAGATGGACTTTAGAGGTTCCGAACGGAATTGACTTGAATTTCAAAACTGGTTCAGGAAACATTGAAGTTTCGGGAGTAAATATTAACGTGGTTGCTAAATCAGGTTCTGGCAATATATACATCAGAGATTTGGAAGGCACGGTGTCTTCAAACACGGGATCGGGAAATCTTGAATTTTCAAGCTTAAAAGGTACTCATAACGGAAGTACGGGTTCTGGAAATATTAGAATTGACAGGTCAGAAGGAGATTCGGATATGAGCACAGGCTCTGGTAATGTAAGAGCAAGAGATATTTCGGGTGCTTTTAAAATGAGTTCAGGCAGTGGAAACGTGGTTGTAGAAGAAGCCACTATCAAAGGCGCATCTCGCTTTAGCACAGGCTCAGGCAATGTAGATGTAGAGCTTTCATCGGCATTAGATCATGATTTAAACCTTGGTACAGGTTCAGGAAATGCTACACTGGATTTCAACGGTAGTCAAATTGCAGGTGAATTCATTATGGAAGCTTCTTCTAAAAACAGCATTCAAGCGCCATTTAATTTCGATAGAACTTCAGAAAAAGGAAGACGCTATGTGAAAGAGGCAAAAGTGGGAAGCAAAAGTATATTGGTTAAAATCAGCTCAGGTTCAGGTAGAGCCGTGGTGAGGGATTAAAGTTTTAATGCAGTGTAACGATCTGTAAACTTTTAAGTCTCTTTAATAACATCACCACAAAACAACGGTCAAATGCTTAAAAATTTTATTCTGGTTACCCTGCGCAGTTTGCGCAGGAATAGCCTCTATTCGGTCATCAATATTTCAGGTCTGTCTATTGGTATTGCCTGTAGTATTCTCATTTTACTATGGGTGCAGAATCAGACCTCATTCAATAAGTTTATTCCAAAGGCTGATCGTCTATACCAAGTTTGGGTCAATGCTGATTTCAATGGGACTATAAATAGTTGGAACTCCGTGCCATTGCCTACTTATGAGGCCATGAAAAATGCAGATGCAAATATTGTTAATTCGGCAGTATCGGGCTGGGGTGGAAATAGGCTTTTAACAGTGGGCGAAACTCGCATAATGCAGCGTGGCTATTTCGCTAGTAGTGAATTTCTAGAAATGTTCGAATTCCCTATGGTCATGGGTGATCGAACTGAAGTTTTAGCTGAGCCTGCTTCCATTGTCATCTCAGAAAAGTTATCGGACTTACTTTTTAAGGGTGCAGACCCGATAGGAGAATTAGTTCGATTGGACGATGCCAGTACAGTAAAGGTAACGGGTGTTTTCAAGAATGTTCCTCAAAACTCTTCCTTCCAATTCGATTACATTATTCCATGGAAACACAGAGAAGCTATAGAGGAATGGGTGAGAAATAATACAACCAACTGGGGAAATTACTCTTTTCAAGTATATGTAGAACTGACAGACGCTGCTTCTGAAGATAAAGTGGAGGCAAGTATTAAAGACATTCTCACCGAAAATGGACAAGATGATATGCCTCGAGCGTTCTTTCTTCACCCAATGTTGCGCTGGAGGTTACATACGAGTTTCGAGAATGGTAAGGAATCGGGTGGAATGCACGAATACGTGACTTTGTTTACGGTGATCGCTTTATTCATCATTATTATCGCTTGCATTAATTTTATGAATTTGGCCACTGCCCGTTCCGAAAGGAGAGCAAAAGAAGTTGGGGTTAGAAAAAGCTTAGGTTCTTCTCGCACTCAGCTTATCCTTCAGTTTTATGGCGAATCGCTTATTATTTCTCTCATTTCGTTTATTCTGGCTATTTTCTTAGTACAATTGGTGCTGCCAGCTTATAATAATTTGGTTGACTTAAAACTGGCGATTGACTTTTCATCACCAGAATTTTGGCTTTTTGCTTTGGGAATTATTGTTCTCACTGGCGTTATCTCTGGAAGTTATCCGTCACTTTACCTGTCTTCTTTCAACCCTGTTAAAACCTTAAAAGGGAAGGTGAATATTGGGAAAAATGCCAATACACCACGTAAAGTGCTCGTAATGCTTCAGTTTGGTTTTGCGGTAATTTTGGTAATCAGTACTATAGTAATTGTTAAACAAATTGATTTAGCGAAGAATAGAGATTTGGGCTACAGTCAAGAAGGGCTTATTACTGTACCTTATACCGATGCCCTAGCGGAAAATTACGATGTACTGAAAAATGATTTGTTGGCCTCTGGAGTAGTGGAGTCTATGACACGCTCAAATAGTGATGTAACAAGTATCAATTCAAACAACTTTTTAGGTTGGCCGGGGAAACCAGAAAGTCAAAAGGTAATTTTTGTGACCATCGCTACAGAATATGATTATGCCAAAACTATTGGTGCCGAAATGCTTTATGGAAGAGACTTCTCAAAGGAGTTTGTTTCAGACTCAAGCGCCATTGTAATCAATAAAGCCGCACTTGATTTAATGGAACTTGAAGACCCAATTGGTACTCAATTGGATTTATGGGGAGGTAAGAGAACCTTGATTGGAGTAATCGATAACGTATTAATGGGTTCACCTTATGATGAAGTGAGGCCAATGTTTATGGTGATGGATCCGGAATGGATCAATGCAATTACAGTTCGGTTGAGTGCTACTAATGATTTGACAGGAACGATGAATACTGTACAGGAAATTTTTGAAAAGCATAATCCTGCTTATCCTTTCGAATCTCGTTTTGTAGATGTGGACTTTGAAAAGAAGTATACGGAAATCAACCTTACAAGAGAACTTTCAATGCTTTTTGCAGGCCTCACCATCTTTATCACAGGTCTTGGCCTTTTTGGCTTGGCTTCATATACTGCCGAACAGCGGATTAAAGAAATAGGAATAAGAAAAGTGTTAGGTGCTTCGGTGGGTAATTTGGTTGGGCTGATGTCCATCGACTTTGCTAAGCTTGTGCTTATTGCTTTCGCTGTAGCGGCTCCTGTTGCTTATTTCTTGCTCGATAGTTATTTACAGCGCTACCCTATTCGCACTTCAATTGATTGGTGGATTTTTGTAGTGACAGGGGTTGTGGCATTGCTTTTCGCTTTAGCCGTAGTAATGAATCAAGCTCGAAGAGCAGCAATAGCCAATCCTGTTAAGTCTTTGAGAAGCGAGTAAACTAATGAAACAATGAGGGAAGGAAATAATGAATTAGTGTTAGAATGAGAAAATGAATGAAGGAGTGGGATAGGTTGTTTTACCGAGTCTGTTCCTTTATTTCTTTTTCTTTTTTGGAGGCTTACATTCCTTACAAAAGTCAGCATATGACTCAATTTCGAGCAGTACTTTCTGATGTTCTACTTTTAACAACCCTAAATCCTTACCAAATTCAGTGGATTTTAACATTCTAGAATTTTCTGCATCCATTTCTTGCTGAAGTTTTTTAAGAATAGGTTGATAAAAGCTGATATCAGAGAAAGCACCTTTGTTTTCATAAATCTCCTTTCTAAACTTCCTTGAGTAGAGTTCGGTTAGGTCAAAACTATATTGACCAAATTCCACTAGTTGGTTGGCAATAGTTGAATCGGGAGCAATAATTGCAGCTAAGTCTTTGTTGAAAGTAGTGCTTACTTTGTCGTTGAAGTTCTTCTTAAACATAAACGCATAAGAACTCATGTGAAAAGAAAAGTCGATATTGGTACCAGGAAACAATGTGTAACCACTTAACTGACTATTAATTTCTGTTTCAGGCGACTTAAAATCTGTTAGCGTCACCTTATATTCTGGACTCCACTCTATTACATTTTGACTAAAGCCAAAATTCAGGATTAGCATAAATCCTAGCGTTAAAATCAACTTCATATTGAAATCAGATTATTTTATTTGGGCAAATTTAATTTATTTATCCAACTCATTAATCCCTTAACTCATTAATTCCTTAGTCCCCTAATCCCTTATTTCATTTATTCCTGTATCCAATATTATCCACCGCAATTACGCCTTTAGAAGACTGATCGAAAACTAGTCTTAAGCTGCTCCATTCAAAATTATCGAGGTTGGAGAAATCAGAGAAGGGGATTTCGAAAGTTTCCATGGCCAGTTCCCAATTGTTGCCAAAACTGCCGTTCATTGCCTTAAACTTCATGTACTTGACCTTAATCTTTGGCGCTATTTTTTTATGTTCCGAAAGGGTAGTAGAAACGACATCTCCATTTTGGCTGTAAAGCTCAATAGTAAAATTCAGTTCATCATTATCTTCCATTTTGATTTGACTGTCATCGGCCCTAGCAAATGAGAAGAGCAAAGTGGAAGTGGAATCAAGAGCCACGGGTTTGTTGAAGCTCAGCGTATAACTCTTTTCAACCGTAGAAGAATCATTGTTCCAACCAATAATGGCGGCATTGGTGCCCTGCAAACCATTGTCTCGCATTTTCAAATCTTGCTCGTACCAAACATCTAAGTTTTGAGCCGAAATAGTAGCTATATCATTCTTGGTCGTAGTAACAACAATGTCTTCTTCATAGTCTACTAGGATTTGATTTTCCGAAGCCTGAAAATTGTTGACGTAAACGACTTCGGGCAGCCAGTCTTTCGCGACAGCGCTATTGTTAAATAGAGGCGCGTATTCAGTTTTTTGGTTGAAAACATATTCTGTGAATGCACCAATATAGGTTTTAGCGATTTGGCGCTGTTCTTCACCCGTAATGAGTGGTGCCGTATTCATAAACCAGCTGGAAGTCCCTCCAAAATCATGTCTTCCCCAAATGGAATTGAATTGGCCGTGGTTGGCCTGATTTGCATACAAACCTACTTTTATGCGATGAATAGAATCCGTATAGGTGATGCGTTGGTACTGACGCAGCCCAAAGAAACTAGCTTCATCTGCATCATAAGCCCCTTGAATTGAAAGAAAGTTGATGTTTTCTAAATCCAGCCTTCTGAAATAACGAGCATCGGTAGGGGCAATGGCAACAATGCCTTGAATCCCGAAATTGAAATCGAATTCAACCAAAGCGTTATCTGGGAAGTGACTCAGTTTGTTGAAAGCCGCGGCAATCGAAACTGCTTCTCCACCACGTGAATGTCCCATAAGTACGATGTTATCCATGTCGATTTTTTCGAAAAAGTCAGAAGCCTCATCATTGTTCCAATCTCTCCATTGGCTGAGGTGCTTCAAAAGCAACCATGCCCTGGCTGGCATTTCTCTTCCGCCAAAATCACCCGACCAGGTACCGTTGATGAAATTCTCGTCTACCGAAACCGTGATAAAACCTTTACTGGCCAATAATTCACCCAAATAAGCATAACCAGGGTCTGAGTAATGTTCCATGCCATGGTTTCCGTGAACGATTAAAACCAGAGGCAACTTACCTTCCTTTTTCGGCATCCATGTGCGACCATTGATGGGGAATTCCTTCATCCCAAAACCCCAATAACGCTCTCTCCATTTCGCTTTCTTGCCTTTCCACTCAGGAATAATGAGCGAAGCATCAACCGTTTCTGTTTTGTATTTTACTTCTTCCGCATATTCTGGCCTGCGCTCATCCGTTCCATTTCCGTAAGTGAAATAATCGAAATCGAAATCCCCCTTTTCTCCCGGGTTGTTAATTCCCATTTCTGAAAGTAGAGGAGCTTCGGTTTGCTCAAAGTCTAAAGGGTGCGGGTTCGACCCTTCGTCCATTAATAAGTAGACCGGATAGGCAATAATGGCCAGAGCAATAATCACGAATAGGCCATAAAGTCCTTTGTTACGGTTGCCTCGAATGAGGTTCATTAACGAACCCGCCAAAAGCACCATGGCGAAAATGGCAATGATCAGTGAGTTTTGTACTAAAGCCCCAGGCCAGCTAAAACGCATGTAATCGGCCAAGTGGAAAGTAAGCAGGGTGGCTATGATCAGAGAAACGGCAATTGTAGGAATTCCCTTTACCACCAAGTGTAATGCAGATCCCACCCATCGAAAAAGATAGAATCCCAAAACACCAGCAATGATATAGACTGGGATTTGCAGGTAAGGCGAAATTCCATTTCTGAAAAATAGTCCTCCAATAACCATGAAAGACAATGAGAGCAGGAGCAGTCCGTAGAATGCGCCTTTAATAAAAAGTTGGGTTTGAGATAAATTTGAGCCTTTTGGTAATTTATTTACTGACCGTAATCGATTGAAGAAGGATGCCATTCGCTAAATTTTATAGTCTAAGGTTGTCGCGTTCAGAGTTAAGTAAATGAAAAAATAAGCTTAGAACGAACTTAAAACTTAATATAAGTGATTGACTTTATTGTGCTTAGCAAAAAGCTGTAAGCGGTATTGGCAGATAAGATTTTAACCGTTTGAGGTTAATTTAATGTCATGACTCAAATCTTGAAGCAATTGAACCTTACTTTCGAAAATTTCAACCTTGCTTAAAAGTACGTCCACTTCCATACTACAGGCAATTTCAAAAGTCTGGTTAGTGATTTCTAAATCCAACTCTTTAACCAAGTGTTGCACCTCGTTCATTTCTTCATAAGGAAAATCAAGAGTGAAGCTTTGAGTGATGGGTTTCTCGATGATTTCATTTAGATCGAGTGCTTCGGCAGTAGCAATTTTATAAGCACTTATCAATCCACCAACTCCCAATTTGGTGCCGCCAAAATAGCGAACAACTACCACCAATGTATTAGTGAGTTCCTTCGATTTTATTTGCCCGAGAATGGGGTCTCCTGCCGAATGGTTGGGCTCGCCATCGTCATTGGCGCGGTAATGTTCTCCATTTACACCATATATATAGGCATAACAATGGTGTCGTGCATCATAATACTGTTTGCGGAGGGCTTCTAAGTTTTCTTTCACTTCTTCTTCGTTCTGAACGGGAAAAGCAAAAGCGAAGAACTTGCTGCCTTTTTCCTTATAAAGCGCTTCTGAAGTTTTCGAAATGGTTTTGTAATAGTCGGCACTCATACCCAAAACTAGCAATAGATTTTTGGTCTGCTTTACAAAGTGGCTAAAAAGAGAGTTTGAGTCTAAGAAAACTAGTTTAGGCTAAATTCGTCTCCGTCTAAATAAATACTCAAATTGATATCCTTTGCACCCAGCTTTACACCTTGTAGTTGAACAGCTTGACCTTGTGCATCAAAAACCAATACTTGAGATAAGCCAACTACTTTTACTTTGTCTCCCGAAACCACAATGGCTGTGGATTCATCAATGCCAATACATTTAAGATTCGGGTTTTCCATAGTCAAACTCAGTAAGCGATTAAAGCGACTCCGCACAACAAAGTGCTGATCTATAATAGCATTTTTAATAAAGCCGAGCCCATCAGCCAAATCAGTATTTCCCTGCTCTATTACTTTGAATCCACTATCATCAGGGCGCAGAAGTTGCGTACCTGTAATCATTTTTTCGCTCATCACGGCTGCCCCCGCACTGGTGCCAGCAATCATGTTTCCCTTGTTAAAGCTTTCCCAAATGGCTTTTTCTATTTCCGTATTGGCCACTACACCCATAAAACGGTTTTGACTTCCACCAGGAATGTAGATCAACTTTGCGTTCCGAACGGAATCTAATTGTGCTTCGGTAGGTGTTTCGCCTTCAATAAAGTTTATGGCGCCTACAGCCGAAATTCCGTTGTCCGTAAATTGCTTTTTCCCTGATTCAATAGCGCGGTCGGGCAATGTGGTAGCCATGGGCAAAACCAAAGCATAACCACCTTCGCGAAGCCCCGATTCGTCAATCATGCTATTGATAAGGGAAGCAGGTCGAGAGCCGCCACCTATAATGAAGAGCTTTCCACCAGAGTATGTGGTTTCAGGTTTAGAGGCTGTCTCCGTTTTAGAACAGGCTCCTAGGGCAATAATGAATAAACCAAAGAATAATATTGAGTAAGATTTTTTCATAAGAATGGAAGGTATAATCAACCTAGCTGCATAACAATCAATCCTTTACCAACGGTTTGTTGTGCTTATTCCCCGAGCCACCGTGTTAGTTCACTATTGCCTTTGATTTCCTCTACTTGGTAAATCGAAAAATAATTTCCGCCATTGGGGCTAAGCTCTGCCTTCAGTTTTCTTCCAAAGCGGTTGACCTCAATTTCTATATTATTTTCGCTTTTGAATAAATCGGGACTGTAATTCAAAACTTCATCTTTCAAACTCAGTAGCTGCTCTGCTGGAGAGTTTGCCGCAATAGCATCAATAAAATACCGGCCTTCTTGTTCTGCTAGCTTCAATCCGTAGATTTTTTCCTCTAGCTTTTTAGCAGGTTTTACATTGAAACTCAAACTAAATTGAGGAAGCAATTCCTTCAATTCCTTTTCAAGAGGGGAGGTGCCAGAAACGTAATTCTCAAAGTAATCCTGAAGAGAGTGTCCGTAAACTTCCTCACATACATTTTGGTAATCTTGGTAAGTGTATCCCGCTTGGTTCTTCCCAAATCTCTGCCACATCAAACGCATTACATCATCTAAACTCTTTTGGTGATCTGAACACAAGCGAATCTTCAAGTCGAGAATCAAAGCCAATAAAGCACCTTCATTATATATAGATACTTTTCTTCCTGGTACGCCTTTCTCATAACCATCTAACCATAAGTCGAACGATGAGCTTGCTACGGACATGTTCTTTCTACCTTCATTGAGGTAATGACGCTCCAGTAGTTTGTTCAGCTCTCCAAGGTATTCTTCGAGACTAAAAACGCCACTTCGTTTTAAAAATAAGTCACCATAATAGGTAGTCACACCTTCGGTAACAAAACCAGTTTCATGGTAATTCTCATGCTGAAAATCATAAGGCGTCATTTCTTTAGGTCGAAGCCTGATCACATTCCAAGTGTGGAACAGTTCATGGCTACTTACGCCTAGAAACTCTTTATAAAGAGGTCGTTCTTTTAATTCTTTAGCAGGACCAATCGTAATTACGGTGGAGTTCCAGTGCTCAACTCCGTGGTAGTGTTTATATGGCAAACACTGATAAATGAAATGGTAATCTGGACACGGAAACCCACTCATTACTTCAACTTGAAGCTCGGTGAACTTTCGGAAGTCTCGAATGACTTCATCATCGGTTCTTGGCAATTCTCCAATAATCCATAAATAGAATGTAGTTGTAGAAACCTTGTATTCAATTTTTTTGATTTTTTTGGCAGCCACCAAGGGACTATCCACCAAATGATAGAAGCTGTCTGTCTCAAATTTCCGAATCCCTGTTTGCGTCAAGCCCGTAGCAAATTGGTAATCTGTGGGTACATGAATTTTCACTTCGCATTTTTCATTCAATCGACCTTCAGCATAAAACAAACAATTGATAAAGTTCAAGTAAAGTTGCTCATCATCAAGCCACGAATTACCCGCATCCATCTGAAATGCATAATAGCTGTATTTTACTTCAACTGTTTTAGAAGAGCCTACCTTAACACTCCATTGGTCTTTTGTTACTTTCTCGCAGCTTAATTCAATACCATTTTCGTCATAAGCTTTCAATTTAAGAATATGCTTAGCGAAGTTTTGAATGGTGTAGCGCCCAGGTCGCCATGAGGGTAGGAATAGATTCAGTTCTTCGCTATTAACTTCACTCAGTTTGAGTGTAATGTCAATGATATGCTTGTTAGGATTGGTGTACGAGATTGAATATTGCATGCTCGAAATATAGAATACAGCTTTATAATATCAATTTGAACTTACGTTTACTTTACCAAAGCAGTGTTAATTAAAGTAGAATCGCTACTTTTGCCCCCTGTGAAGCGAATTAGCGTTAATGTCAAACAATTTAAAACTGGCGTTGGCAAATCAAAAAAAGCTACCTATCTTTGCATTCCTTTTTGGAACAGATCAAAAGAATTTAAAATATAATGAAAAGAACATTCCAACCTTCGCAGAGAAAAAGAAAGAATAAGCACGGCTTCAGAGCAAGAATGGAATCGGCTAATGGTAGACGCGTTTTAGCAAGCAGAAGAGCTAAAGGCAGACATAAGCTGACTGTTTCTGACGAGAAAAAAGGCAAGAAGTAATCTTCTCCTAGGTTGAGGTTTTGTTCATTTAGAACCTCTAAGTCATAGAAACTACCCAATTGACATACAATTTCCCGAAAGAGGAAAGATTGCATAGCAAGAAACTAATTCAGGAGCTTTTTGAAAAAGGCTCCTCTTTTTATTTGTACCCCTTTAAGGTAATGTACTTGCCTTATGAGGTAGAGCCTACAGAAAAATCTGTCAATCAATTTTTGGTTTCCGTGGCCAAAAGAAAATTCAAGAAAGCGGTTGATAGAAACTTGATCAAAAGGAGGATAAAAGAGGCCTATCGTTTAAATAAAAACCTTCTTTTAAAGATTGAGAACCCACCAACCTCTTCGCTACTTATTGGTCTGATATATACTGGTAAAGAAATTCATGACTCGAAAATGCTTGATTTCCGAATGAAGAAAGTACTCTCTCAGCTCTTGAAAGCCGACATTTAGTGCTGTAAACTCCCCAATAGTGTAGAGGTATCTACACAATGACCTCTGTTTTTTAGAAAGAATTAAGTGTTTTTGAGCCCCTAAGCGGCTTTTCTAGTATTGGTACGCTATTTTCTATATAGTAATCGAAAATCAATTACACTTAACTTAAATTTTTAGAACATGAACAATACAGCGAAAATAGTAACCGGAGTAATAGCAGGAGCGGCAGCAGGACTTATAACAGGTGTTTTATTAGCCCCAGATAGTGGTAAAAAAACCCGAAAAAAAATTGAAAAAGGAGCTAAAGAATTAGCATCATCTGCAAGCGATGCAATTTCTGAAAAAATGGGTCAGGCGAAAGAAAAGTACAATGAAACTTTAGAAACAGCTAAGGGAAAGTATAACTCTTCTCTTGACATAGCCGCAGAAAAAACGAAAAATGGCGTTGACAAAGCTAGTAAAGCGCTCCACGCTTAATCAGTTGAATCAAAATAGAAAATCACTATACAAAACTCTTGCCGTTCGCGAGGGTTTTTTTATGCTTTCTTGTCACTAAACCATATATTGAGGCATTCTGCCGAATGAATAATTAGTACAAACAAGACTAGCATTCCTTCGTTGTAATGCAAATCAATAAACAAACTATGGTAAAGGGTAAATTGAAAAAACGATATCTAGTACTCCTAGGAGTTACGGCTTTTGGCCTGTGGTCGTTTACAGCACCTCAAAACGATAAGTATTTCGAGATTCTTAAAAACCTCGACATTTTCGCCACCATGTTTAAGGAGGTGAATGCCAAGTATGTGGATGATATCAATCCAAATACCTTCATGCGAAACGGTATTGATGGCATGTTATCCAAGTTGGATCCTTATACTAATTACTATTCAGAAGATGAGATAGAAGATGTACGAACCGAAAATACAGGAGAGTATGGCGGTATAGGTGCGCAGGTGGCTCTACTGGATGGCAAAGTAATGATTATAATGCCAGACAAAGGGTTTTCTGCAGATAAAGCAGGCTTAAAACGAGGCGATGAAATTGTAACCATTGATGGACTAGATGTAAAAGGTAAGTTCGACAGAGCAAGTGAGTACATCAAAGGACAAGCTTCAAAGAAAGTGAAAATCGAAGTGCTGCGTCCTAATGTTGGTAAGCTAGATTTTACGGTGAACTTAGAAAAAATCGACTTACCAAATGTTCCTTATTTTGGAATGGTCAGTGCCGATGTTGGGCTTATTAAACAAACAGGCTTTACACCAGATGCATCAAAAGAAGTGAAGTCTGCTTTGCGAGAACTGAAAAAGCAAGGAGCTACAAAAATCATTCTGGACCTACGAGGTAATCCCGGAGGTCTGCTGAGCGAAGCCGTAAATATTTCAAATATCTTCATTCCAAAAGGCGAGTTAGTAGTAACTACTAAGGGAAAGCTTGAAGAAACTAACTCAACTTATAAAACACTAAATACATCAACCGATGAAGAAATTCCTTTGGTAGTTTTAACCTCAAGTATGAGTGCCTCAGCAGCCGAAATTGTTGCAGGAGTAATGCAAGATTACGATAGGGGAGTAGTCATTGGGCAGAAATCTTACGGAAAAGGACTTGTTCAGCAAACATTACCGCTCTCATATAATTCTCAAATGAAAGTTACAATTGCCAAATACTACACCCCAAGCGGCAGGTGTATTCAGGCTCTTGATTATACCCATAGAAATGAAGATGGAAGTGTAGGCAAAGTGGCCGATTCATTGAAAACTCTTTTTAAAACAAGAAATGGGAGGACAGTATATGATGGTGGAGGAATAGACCCTGATTTTTTAGTAACTAAAAAAGGATATGCCCCAGTCACAAAAGGTATTCTTTCAGAAAGCCTTTTGATCAAATTTGGGAATGAGTATGCAGTAAAAATTGATTCAATTACTAGCATTAAGGAGTTTCAGATTACAGATCAGATTTTCAATGACTTTAAAGTTTGGGCAGCTAGCCAAGAGTTTGATTACTCAAGCCCTTTGGAAATTCAATTACAAAAGCTAAAAGAAGTAGCGGAAGAAACAGGAGGGTTGAAAAATATCAGTGCTGAGTTTTCAGCTTTAGAAGCAAAACTTTCTCATAGTAAATCAAATGACATTGAACAGGCCAAGGAAGAAATCAAGGAATTATTGAAAGAAGAATTTGTAATGAGAACCTATTTGGAAGAAGGTCGCCTTCAAGCTTCATTCGAAAAAGATAAAGACCTTAGCAAAGCACTCGAATTACTTTCAGACCAAAGTTTATATGATAAAACCTTGGCTGGAAACTGATCTTAAAACCAAATTACCTCTTAACCCTTCCATTAAATGATTGAATTTATACTCCTATTTATCATGGGGTTGCTAGGCGGATTTTTGGCTGGCCTCATAGGAGTAGGCGGAGGGGTAATTTATATTCTCATTTTGCCATATGTTTTGCTAAACATGGGCTATCCAGATACCGAAATTGTTCAGTTTACCATTGCCAATTCTTTGGTAGGAACCATGTTTGCAGCGCTATCTGGAAACGTAGCACTAATCATGAAGAAGGAATTCTTCTGGAAAGAAGTTTTAATAGTAGGCTTATTCGGAATATTCATCTCCCTGTTGGTTTTGCAATGCGTTGTTCAAACAGACTGGTATCAGCGCGATAAATTCAATGTAGTCATTATTCTGCTTATGTCATTTGTCGTATTCCGAACACTCAAAAGCAACCGCGCTTCTAATTTTGAAAGTGAAGAGAAGCAAGCAACAAAAGGGCAATTGGGAGTTGTTGGAGCTTTGGCAGGAAGTATATCAGCCCTATCAGGGCTTGGCGGAGGAGTAGTAATAATTCCCATTCTTAACTTGCGATTCAAGCAAAGCATGAGAAAAGCGAAGTCCATTTCTCTTGGCGTAATCTTTATTACCTCTATGGTAATGTCAATTTCCAATCTGTTAGCCGAACCAATGACTAACATTAACGGGCAGAACATTGGTTATGTAGTTTGGCCTTTGGTGCTCGTTCTGTCTTTAGGTGTAATAATTGGTTCTCCCTATGGAGTAAGAATTGCCAGAAAGCTTTCCAATCGAACCATCAGTTATATCTTTGTGTCGTTTTTAGGAGTAGTGATTATCGATAAGTTAATCCAACTTCTCTCTTAAAAAGCGCTTTATAGTCACTTTATTTAATAATCCGTGCCGAAAATTTTAAGCATAGAAACGTCTACCACAGTGTGTTCAGTAGCAATAACTACCGATGGAAACACATTGGCCAGTCAAAAATTGTATCTCGAAAAATCCCATTCCACTTTACTAACAGTGGTCATTGAGCAAATCATGAAGCAAGTTGGAATAGAAATGACAGAGTTAGATGCAATAGCTGTATCGAAAGGACCAGGTTCTTATACAGGATTAAGAATTGGAGTTTCAACCGCCAAAGGACTTTGTTATGCTTTAGACAAACCACTCATAGCAGTCAATACTTTGCACGCAATGGCCAACGAAGTTAACCTTCATAATCATAGCCAAGATCTGCTCTGCCCAATGATTGATGCCAGAAGAATGGAAGTGTATACAGCTTTGTATGATGATGGATTGAATGAGATAGAAAAAACTTCCGCAAAGATTTTAGAAGAAAACTCATTTGATGAAACGCTGAGCCACAAACAAGTGTTGTTCTTCGGAAATGGTGCTGAAAAGTTCATCGCTTTAAAGAAAAATGTGCCGAATGCTGTTTTTATAGATAGAATCACTCCTTCCGCATGGAGTGTTGGGCATTTGGCACATCAAGCATTTCTCAAAAGTGATTTTGAAGATGTGGCCTATTTTGAGCCTTACTACTTGAAGGACTTTGTAGCGACCAAACCAAAAAAGATTTTATAATGGAAGAGAAGGGAATAATAAACCGCGTTGCAAATAGCCCAATAGTCACTATTGATCTAGAAGATTACTATCATAAAGGAGAGAGATTAAGCTACGATATTGCCCAACACCTTTATCAAGGGTTGATTTTAAAGGAGAAGGATTTCCGAGCTTTCGTGAAAGATCATGATTGGTCTCAATACAAAGAAAAGAATATCGCTTTGTTTTGTTCCGAAGACGCAATCGTTCCCACTTGGGCTTATATGCTACTAACAACAAGGCTTCAACCCTATGCAAATAAAGTTGTATTTGGAAGTATCGATGTGCTTGAATACGCACTTTTCAAAGAGTCGCTCTCAAAAATTGATTTAAAGAATCTAGAAAATCGCCCAGTAGTGGTTAAAGGTTGTGGTGATTTACCAGTTCCAGAATCTGCTTTTGTTGAGTTGACGGTTTTACTTCAGCCCAT